>ENA-ORCP01000468-ORCP01000468.1-human-gut-metagenome-genome-assembly--contig:-NODE-468-length-36254-cov-7.025403_pt1 | contig 36254 bp, 28 predicted proteins | sample MGYA00242990_ERZ507991 | MGnify/ENA primary metagenome ERZ507991 (study PRJEB26167, sample SAMN06115496) | human gut metagenome | host: Homo sapiens | place: China:Henan | collected 2015-05-07 | study... | reverse complement strand
TGGAGCGGCCGACGAGGCTCGAACTCGCTACCTCCACCTTGGCAAGGTGGCGCTCTACCAGATGAGCTACGGCCGCACATTTCATGTGGTCTGCCGGGGCTTCGCTCCCGGCGACGTTGGCTATTATAGCGTAAAACGCAGGCTTTGTCAACAACAAATTTCCAAAAAATCAGACTTTTTGCAAAACACGCCTGCCTGCGCCTGTTTTCCGAAACCAAAGCCGAAACCGGAATGAAACCGAAATGTTTCAGCTTTGCGGCGGCAGACACAAAGAAAATTCGGTTGCTTTCCCTTCTTAAAGAGGTTATAATAAACTTGTCAAAAAGTTGCACAAAAACACGTCTGCTGTGCCGCGCGGGCGGGCAGACGTGTTTTTGTGCCGAGATTTTGCCAGAAAAAGGAGCAACCGCAATGTACAAGATCACTGAAAAGGTCGCGCTGAACCCCACCGTGACAAAGATGGTCATTGAAGCCCCGCTCATTGCCAAAAAGGCAAAGCCGGGCCAGTTCATCATTGTGCGCCCGTTTGAGGACAGCGAGCGCATCCCCCTGACCGTGGCCGGTTACGACCGTGAAAAGGGCACTGTGGATATCATTTTCCAGATCGTGGGAGGCACCACCATGGAGCTGAACAGCCTGAATGCAGGCGACAGCGTCCATGACTTTGTGGGCCCCTTGGGCCGCGCCACCGAGACCGAGGGCCTGAAAAAGGTCTGTGTTGTCGGCGGCGGCGTGGGCTGCGCCATCGCCCTACCCATTGCCAAGGAGCTGCACGACCAGGGTTGCACCGTCCACAGCGTCATCGGCTTCCGCAATAAGGATCTGCTCATCCTCGAGGACGAGTTCAACGCCTGCAGTGACGAGCTGCGCATTATGACCGATGACGGCAGCTACGGCACCAAGGGTGTGGTCACTGCCGCTCTGGACGAGCTGGTGGCCGCCGGCAACCAGTATGATCTGGTCATCACCATCGGCCCGCTGATTATGATGAAATTCGTCGTCAAGACCTGCCAGAAGCACGGGCTGAAGAGCATCGTCTCCATGAACCCCATTATGATCGACGGCACCGGCATGTGCGGCGGCTGCCGCCTGACTGTGGGCGGCGAGACCAAGTTTGCCTGTGTGGACGGCCCTGACTTTGACGGTGACCTCGTCGATTTCGACGAAGCCATGGCCCGCGGCACCATGTACCGCCCCTTTGAGGCAAAGGCCCGCGAGAAGGCCTGCAATCTGTTCAAGACTGAGGAGGCAAAGTAAGATGGCTTTCAATATGGATCCCAAAAAGTGCCCCATGCCCACCCAGGACCCCAACGTCCGCAACAAGAACTTTGAGGAAGTTGCACTGGGCTATACCGAAGAGATGGCCGTGAACGAGGCAAAGCGCTGCATCCACTGCAAGAATAAGCCCTGCCAGACCGGCTGCCCCGTGGGCATCGATATCCCCGAGTTCATCGGTCATGTGGCCGAGGGCGACTTTGAAGCCGCCTATCAGGTCATTGCCCGCTCCTCCTCCCTGCCCGCCGTCTGCGGCCGTGTCTGCCCCCAGGAGAGCCAGTGCGAGGGCAAGTGCACCCGCGGCATCAAGAACGAGCCCGTGGGCATCGGCCGCCTAGAGCGCTTTGTGGCCGACTGGCACCGTGAAAACGTCCACACCGCCCCCATCGTGCCCGCATGGAACGGCCACAAGGTTGCCATCATCGGTGCAGGCCCTGCCGGTCTGACTGCCGCAGGCGACCTGGCCAAGCTGGGCTATAAGGTCACCGTCTACGAGGCCCTGCATGTGGCCGGCGGCGTGCTGATGTACGGCATCCCCGAGTTCCGTCTGCCCAAGGCCATCGTGCAGCAGGAGATCGACGGCCTGAAGAAGATGGGCGTGGATTTTGAGTGCAACATGGTCATCGGCAAGGTGCTGACCATCGACGAGCTGATGGACGAGTACGGCTACGAGGCCGTGTTCGTTGGCTCCGGTGCCGGTCTGCCCCGCTTCATGGGCATCCCCGGCGAGAGCCTGAAGGGTGTGTACTCCGCCAACGAGTTCCTGACCCGCTCCAACCTGATGAAGGCCTACCTGCCCACCAGCAAGACCCCCATCCGCACCGGCAAAAAGGTGGCCGTTGTGGGCGGCGGCAACGTGGCCATGGATGCTGCCCGCAGCGCCCTGCGTCTGGGTGCCGAGACCGTGTACATCGTCTACCGCCGCGGCATGGCCGAGCTGCCCGCCCGTAAGGAAGAGGTGGAACACGCCGAGGAAGAGGGCATCATCTTCAAGACCCTGTGCAACCCCGTGGAGATCCACCCGGACGAGGACGGCTTCGTCAAGTCCATCACCTGCATTGAGATGGAGCTGGGTGAACCGGACGCTTCCGGCCGCCGCCGTCCCATCGAGAAAAAGGGCAGCGAGTTCGAGCTGGATGTGGACACCGTCATCATGAGTCTGGGCACCAGCCCCAACCCGCTGATCCGCTCCACCACCCCGGGTCTGGAGACCAACAAGCACGGCTGCATCGTCACCGACGGCGACGACGGCAAGACCAGCCGTGACGGCGTGTATGCCGGCGGCGATGCCGTGACCGGCGCTGCCACCGTCATCAAGGCCATGGGTGCCGGCAAGGCTGCCGCCAAGGCCATCGACGAGTTCATCAAGAACAAGTAAGCAAATTTTATCGCTGCAACCCCGGAAGACCCAAGGATTTTCCGGGGTTATTTTTTCCCATTCTTTTACAATTCTTTGCCAATGTTGGCATTTTGTTTACTTTTGCGACTCAAGTATGATATAATAACATTATCTATTCAAGATGCAGCGATTCAGCGTTGTATCCCGGTGGATGAACGCTGCATTTGTTCTGATTCGGAGGTGAAGTCCATGCACCCGCTGCTCATTCTGGTGCTGATCTTTGACGTGCTCATTGCTGTTTCTTCGGTCCTCAACCTCATCAACATGATGCGGGTCAACCTGCTGGTGGAGGAGCGCCGCGCCGAAGCCATCACGGTGCAGCAGGTGCGGGTGTGCAAGGTTGCTGCGGGAAAAGGCGGCATCCTCACCTCGTACTTCGGGGTATACGTCTGCCCGGGCGAAACCGGAACCGGCGAGTTCACCTCCACCAATCCCTACGGCAGCGAAGCCGCCGTGCCCGCCTGCACCACCGTGGTGCCCATGAAGGCTTCCGGCGTGCTGGAGCAGTGCGACATCGGCGCACACCTGCGCCGCCGCCTTGTCCCACTGTGGCTGACGGCACTGGGCTTTTCAGTGCTGCTGGCGGCGTTCGTCCGCGCCTGAGCGGGCTGCTCTGAATTTTCGGTCGGTGCGCCGCTGGCTCGGCGGGGCGCTGCCCGGGAAAATATAATCTGTAAAGGAAGGCAATTATGGAACTACTGAAACTACTCGGCATTGTCATCGTCATCGCTGGCTTTGCACTGAAGCTGGACTCCATTCTCGTCATTCTGGTCGCTGCCGTCGTGACGGCGATCGTTGGCGGTCTGGGCCCCGTCACCCTGCTGGAGACCCTTGGCGGCACCTTTGTGGCCAACCGCAGCATGGCGATCTTCATCATCGTCATGCTGGTCACCGGCACGCTGGAACGCAACGGCCTGCGTGAGGCAGCCGCAGCGCTGATCGGCAAGTTCAAGGGCGCCACCTCCGGTCTGGTCATCGGCCTGTACGGCATCATGCGCTCCATCTTCGCAGCATTCAACGTCGGCTTCGGCGGCGTGGCCGGTTTTGTCCGCCCCGTCATCATGCCCATGGCTGAAGGCGCTATCGTGGCGCAGGGCTACGAGCCCAACGAGGAGCACCTCGAAGAGCTGAAGGGCATGGCCGCCGGCATGGAGAACATTACCTGGTTCTTCGGTCAGGTGCTGTTCGTGGGCGGTTCCGGCGGTCTGCTGGTGCAGAGCACACTGGCAGGTCTGGGCATTGAAGTCGAGCTGGCCCAGCTGGCTGCTATCGAGATCCCCGTGTGCGTCATCGCCACCATCGTTGCGATCGTGTTCTACCTCATTAAGGACCGCAAGATGGTCAAGAAGTATTATCAGTAAGGGAGGACGGAAGAATGAGCTTTTTTACAAGTCCTGATGTCACCCTGGCCAACAAGGTGATGGAGGTTATCTACATCATCATCGGCCTGCTGTGCATCTACTGCGGCGTCAAGAACCTGAAGGACAAGGAGAACTCCGAGCCTGTGGGCACCTTTATTTTCTGGGGTGTTCTGGGCGTTGTCATCGCCCTGGGCCGCTGGCTGCCCTCTCTGGTAAGCGGCATCCTCGTTGTTGTGATGTGCATCCCCGCCATCCTCAAGAAGGTCAAAAAAGGTGCCGTCTCCGCCGCCACCAAAGCCGAGACCGAGGCTACCTATGAGAAGATCGGCATGAAGATCTTTGCCCCCACCTTGAGCATCGGTGTTCTGGCCGTCGTCTGCGCCATCACCGGCCTGGGCATCGGCCTGTCTGCTCTGAACGGCGTGGCGCTGGGCGTTGCGGTAGCCATCATCCTGCTGATGGTCATGAACCGCGACAACAAGCCCTCCACCTTCCTGAAAGACTCCGAGCGGATGCTGTCCACCGTCGGTCCCCTGTCCATGCTGCCCATGCTGCTGGCATGTCTGGGTTCCATCTTCACCGCTGCCGGTGTCGGCGATGTCATCTCTGACCTCGTCAGCCACATCATCCCCGACGGCAACGTCAACGCCGGTATCGTCGTGTACGCCATCGGCATGATGCTGTTCACCATGATCATGGGCAACGCCTACGCTGCCATCACGGTCATGACCGTTGGCATCGGCTACCCGTTCGTGCTGGCCCACGGTGCCAACCCGGTGGTCATCGGCATGCTGGCTTTGACCTGCGGCTTCTGCGGCACCCTGTGCACCCCCATGGCTGCAAACTTCAACACCGTGCCCGTGGCACTGCTGGACATGAAGAAGCCCATGGGCGTCATCAAGAATCAGGTTCCTGTTGCCATCATCATGATGGTGGTCCAGATCGTGATGATGATCATGCTCAAGTGACCAAAATGATTTTTATCCCGCGCTTTATCGCGTTAGATCGAGTGATTGAATGAAACAGGCAATTCAGCACGGAGCGGATATCATCATCCGCGACTGGGTCCAGCTCCGTGCAAGAGAACGTCTTCTGATCATATCCAGTCAGAAATATTCCGTGGAGATCGAGGCCATGCAGGCCGCTGCCCGCGCTGTGGGCGGCAGGCCGGATGTGCTCATTCTGGACGACCTGCACGAGCAGGTGGGCCAGTATTTTGACAACCGCGAGGACGCCTTTGACCCCTACGATGCGGTGATCGGCGCAACGGAATATTCCCTAATCACCACCCGGGCTGTCAAGCGCGTGGTGCAGCGGCGGCACCGGTTCCTTTCGCTGCCGCTGAGCACCAACAACGGGCAGTCGCTGCTGAGCTACGACTTTTTGAACATGAGCCTGCCCAAAAGCCGCATCATGGCCAGCATCATCATGCAGAGCTATGCCAACGCCAGCAGGATCCATGTGACCACCAAGCTTGGCACCGATCTGGATTTCAGCATTGAAGGACGAACCCCCGGCTTTTTCAACGGCTGCTGCAAGGACGGCAACGGTCTGGCTTCCTCCAGTGTAGAGGTCTACGTTGCCCCGGTGGAGACCGAGACGAATGGCACCCTCATTCTGGATGGTTCCATGGGCTACATCGGCGTGGTCTCCAGCCCGGTAAAGGTGGAGCTGCGGCGCGGCCGCATCGTGGACATCGAGAACAACGAGAGCGGGCACAGGCTCAAGGAGTTTCTGCGCCGGTTCAAGGACCCCGAGGATATGGTGGTGGCCGCCGAGTTCGGCATCGGGCTGAACACCCACTCCCGCTGCGACGGCAACTGCTATATCGAGGACGAATCCACCTACGGCACCTTCCACATCGGCTTCGGGCGCAACATCGCTCTGGGCGGTGTACAGGACGCCACCGGCCACTTCGACCTTGTCACCCATAACCCCAGCATCTATGTGGACAACCGCATGATCATGGATCATGGGCAGCTGACGATCCTGGAGCCATCGATTTATATCTGAGAAAAGAGGCAATTTATCATGAAAATTCTCATTACCGGCTTTGACCCCTTTGGCGGCGAGACCGTCAACCCCGCATTTGAGGCAGTCAAGCTGCTGCCCGACACCATCGCCGGTGCCGAGATCATCAAGCAGGAAGTTCCCACCGAGTTCGGACGCGCCGGCGAAGTGCTGGAAGCTGCCATGAACGCCAACAAGCCCGATGTGGTCATCTGCATCGGTCAGGCCGGCGGCCGCTCCGCCATCACCCCCGAGAAGGTGGGCATCAACATCATGGACGGCCGCATCCCCGATAACGCCGGTTATCAGCCCGTGGATGTGACCATCCGCGAGGACGGCGAGACCGCATACTTCACTTCCCTGCCGGTGAAGGCCATGGTGCAGAAGATGAAGGATGCCGGCATCCCCTCCGCCCTGTCCTACACTGCAGGCTCCTATGTGTGCAACTACCTGATGTACACCCTGCTGTACCTCATCGATAAGAAGTTCCCCGGCGTGCGCGGCGGCTTTATCCATGTGCCCTACGCCATGGAGCAGGTGGTCAACAAGCCTCTGGGCACCCCCAGCATGGACCTGCACCAGATCGCCCGCGGTCTGGAAAAGGCTGTGGAAGCCATCGTTGAGAACGACAACGACATCGCTGTGAACATGGGCGCCACCCACTGAGAATAAGCAAAAAGATCCCCCTGTGCCTTGCACAGGGGGATCTTTTCATTCTGCAGCGGCAGTCTCCATCACCGGATAGCCCGTCCGCACGCAGCGCACGGCGCAGCGGGCGCTGCCGCCGGTGGTGCAGGTGAAGAGGGTCAGATCCCAATTTTCGGAATCCTCGGTCTTTTCGGTCATTTTTTCGATCTGGGTGGGCTGGATCGTCTCCACAACGGACACCTCGTAGCTCCAGCGCATCCCGTCCATATCGGTAAAGTACACCTCGGCACCCTCGGCCAGCCACTTGATGGGGCTGAAGTGCTTGGCGTAGTTGTGGGCGCAGACCACCATGTTGTCGGCGTAGGTGGAGCCGGAGTACCGCCCCGGGGCGATCTTGAGGCCCGCATAGCTCCACTCGCTCATCACCGGCAGGTTCAGCCCGATGGACGGGATAGACAGGTAGCCGATGTAGTTCCAGCCTTCCAGCTCCACCTCGGTCATGGGCTGGGTGGGATCCAGCCCCGGCTGCAGCACCACCTCGTCCGCTTTGGTCTTTACCTCGATGGTTTTGGTCAGGGTGTCTTCCAGCTCGCCCAGCACCTGCTGCGACGCCTTGTCGGCGCGGTCGGCATCCCACTTGTTATAGGCCAGCAGCCCCGCCGATGCAAGGATCAGCAGCGCGCCCAGCGCCATACAGATCTTTCCGATTTTCTGTTTCATCCCGGTATCTCCTTTTCGGTTTTGGTTCTGGCTCTATTATAATATAAAAAGCGTCCGGCGGAAACCCCAGCCGGGCGCTTTTTTCAGCGGTCAGTGTGTTTTACGTTTTTTGAGCGTAAGAGCTGCGCCGCCGGCCAGTGCCAGCGCCATCAGCGCGCCGCCCGCTGCCGCAAAGGGTGCGGTGCCACTGCCGCCGGTGGACGGCAGCTCGTAGCCGGTGTAGACGTAGTTGAACAGGGTGATCTCGCCCGTCTGCACGCCGTTGTTGTTTCTGTCCTTTACATTCCAGAGGCCGGTCGTTACCTCTTTTACAAAGTAGTAGTACTTGTTCCCGTTTTCGTCCTGAGAGGGGATCTCATTTTCGCCGGCCCATGTATAGGTCCAGTCGTCACTCGCTGTCAGCGTCCGGGTATCCGCCACTTTGGCATCCGCAGCGGTCTGACCCTCTGTATAGCGGCACAGCTGTACCTCGATCGACTGCAGAGGGATCTCTTCCGCAGCCAGCGGCCTGTTGGTGCTGCTGTCCATCCAGAGCTTGCGGACGGTAAGCTCATTGTAAACGTTCCGGATGTTCAGCACCAGCACGTCTGTATCCACGCCGTAGACCACCGTGCTCTTTTGCACCGTCTCCGTCTGACCGTCCACTGCAACACTCAGATCTCCGGTCTCGCCGGTCGCAGTCTTGTAAGCTTTTTCAAAATCCTCATTGCTGTCTTCGTCGTAGAACAACACATAATGGGGCGTTTTGTCCAGCGTATACCGATCCGGAGCCTTCGTTTCTACAATGCGGTACAGGACATCTGCATCCAGCGTGTCGGCGTCGTTGTCCGTCACATCAAAGCTCAGCTGGCCGGTTGCATCGGTCGTGCCGCTCTTCACATTTACAAAGCTCTTGCTGTCTTTGTCGTACTTCTGGATCTTGAACTCTGCCCCGGGCAGCTGCTGCAGGCTGACGCTGTCCTGCTTGTTCAGGATCAGCTGGCCTTTTGTCAGCTTCACATGGCTCTGGTTCGTTTGCAGTATTGCCGGTACAGTACGCTGCACGCCGTTCAGCGTGACCGTGTTGCTCAGCGAAGGTGCCGAAGAACTGCCGGCATCCAGCGTACAGGTATACTCCAGCACAAGGCCCACATGGTCAGGCAGCTCCAGACGCAGCCAGTGGCCTGCATCCGGTTCCAGCTTGGTGTACAGCGCAGGGTCTACCGGCTGCAGCCTGTCTGTCGGGTTTCCGGCAACGTAGCCGTCCTGATAATAGAAGAGCTTTACGCTGGCGCTGTCTGCATAGACACTCTTGCCGCCGGTAACGGTGATCGCATCTTCCAGCAGCAGTTTGCCGCTGCCGTCTTTGCTCAGCGTATCGTTGCCCGGGTTGATGACAATGGTATAGCGCACCTGATCCTGCCAGTTGCCCTTGTCATCCTTCAGCTGCGTTGCCACCTTCGTCAGCGGGTCTGCATGTTTGTATACCGTGGTCATTGCCTGCCGCTTCTGGCCGCTATAGGTGACCGTATTGGTGTAGGTGACCTCTTTCGGGATCATCAGGCTCCAGTTCGGGTCTTCGTCGATCTGTGCCAGGTATTCAAACCGGATATTATACTGGCCGCCCGGGGCCAGACCGCTCACCGTGACGGTCAGCGTTTTGTTCTTCGAATCACCGGTTGCACTCAGCAGCCAGTTTCCGCCGCTCCATGCGCGCTCCACATTGTCCACATAGAGCTTATTCCTCTCCTTGCCGGTGGTCCATGTCACATTCTGCGGCAATTGGTCTACAAACATTACCTGACCTTTGGCATTGGCCGTTGCCACCAGAGTAACACGGTAGCGCAGGGTCTGGTTGGGGATGTCCTCGTAATCGACCCTTGCATCGGTGGAATAGGTACTGCCGCCGTCGATGGAGACTTCCTTCTGGAACAGCTCATAATTGTGGAAGGAATCCTCCGCATTGGATGTCCAGCTCTTCCCATTGAGCAGAGTAAGCGTTGCGCTGTTCTGGAACTTCCATCTTGCATTCTCCGGAGTCTTGTCTCTTTCCTCAACCGTGGGCAGTTCGTCCATCACGATGCGGCGCACACGGGCCTTGCCCTTTGTATTCACATCGATTTTGATGGTCATCACCTTTTTGGTGGCATCAACGGACTGCACTTCGTTTCCGTCAGCATCCAGATAGGTGACGTTCAGCCATTTGCTTACCTCTGCATAGCTTTGCGGAGTCGTCTCACCCACAAGGTACACCTTCAGCCCGGATTCAAGGGCCTGCTGCACTTCCGATGCAATTGCGTAGTGGACGCCCTCGACCGTCGTGGTACCGTTTTCTATCGTATCGCCGATGGTATCGGTCAGGGTAAATGCCGACGAGCCTGCTGCGTTCGCTGCATCCAGCGCCCAGAGTGACTTCGTTCCCTCTGTACTCACATGCTTTTTGGACAGAGACCAGCTATTTGCATCCACAGTCACCGAATCTGTGGCTTTTCTTTCTCCGGAACCGTCCGTGCGGACCATCGTTGCCGTGTTGACCACACTACCGCCGTTCTCCGGAACTGTCGTGGTGTAGGTCAGGGTAAACAGGTTCGTATTGCCGTCAAGTGTACTCAGTTGATAGCCGCTTTCCAGCTGTTCCTTCGTAAGCGTCGTGGTCTTTCCGTTCTTGCTTGTCAGCTTGATATCTCCGACCAGATTCACGCCTGCAGGAACCGGGTCCTTCATCACAAAGTTTTTCAAAAAGCCGGTATATACATCCTGCGGCGCTCTGACTGTGACTGTCCACTGGATCAGTCCGTCTGCCGTTGTTGCGTGCGTTTTGGTGATCTGGTTCACAAAGCCAATCGTCGATTCGCCATTCTGCTTCACGGTCGTACTGCCCGCCGATGCACTTGAGGTATTGTGCATGGTTGCAGCGCCCTGCCCCGGGAACTGGTTCGAATCTGTCATCGCCTGATATTCCAGATAATAAGCTTCGCCTGCTGCAAGCGGCGGCAGACCGCTGACCGTAATGTTCTGCTCCGTCCCGGACGGTGTACCCACATTATCGCTCATGGTCAGGGTATAGTCGGACGGAGCCACTGTCGTGACTGTTTTACCGTCTGCGGACACCTTTTTTACAACAATGCTGTCCTTAACGAATGTCGAATGCGCAGATGCATTGTTTCCGTTCAGCACATCGCAGATGGTAACCTTCTCGCCGTAAGTGCCATCCGGAGACTCGACCGTCACACGCCAGCCGATGTAGCAGTTGCCGTTTTCATCTGCATACTTGATGCTGGAGTTATAATAGTAGACTTCGCCTTTCTGGATTGAGAGGGTCGGCTCCGGCTTTTTGATAGCCATGCTGAACTTGTTCTCGAAGCTGATCTTGCCGTCCTCTGCAGCGCTGTAGTCTACTTTTCCTTTAATGTAGATCTCGCCGTTGAATGCGCTTGCAAACTTGATGTCTGTAAACTGGAGCGTCATTTTACCGTCTTTGTCGATCGTATACGAGCCTACCGTGGTTCCTGCGCCGTCCTTGATGACGCCGTTTCCGATTGCTTCGTCCAGTTGAATGCCTTTCGGAAGCTGGTAGGTCATCGTGTAGTCTCCTTCGCTCAGCGTACCGCTGGGGAGCGAAAACTTAACAATGATCTGGATCTCCTGCTTGTCCGTCAGTTCATCTCCCTCGCCCATCTGGACCCAGTCGCCCTTCTCATCCTTGCGCTCAAAGGTCACGTTCGAGATATGTCCGGACAGCGTCTTGTCCCCGGACGCATCGGTATCGGCCAGCAAAGCAATCTGATCCCCTGCTTCGCCGTCCCGGACAGCCCAGATGATGACGCCCGAGGCTTCCTCGGGGCCGGGCTGATAAGTGGAGTCGTCCTCCATTTTAACGCTCTCGTCCGGCTGCTCGCCGCCCTGCGCCGCATAGGCAGCGGTCAGGTCGATCACGCCGGTCACATCGGTGCTGGTCAGAGAAACTTCGGCCACTTTGCCGTCCACGTTGCCGGAGATGACGGTCAGGTTGCCTGCCTCGTCCGCGTCGGCCACGATGCCCACCGTCTCGGCGGTCACAGTGCGCTCTTCCGTTTGCGGGGCTTCCGTTCCGGCAGAGTCCATGCTCAGCAGGGCAATGTCGGCATCAGGCGAATCGTCCGAGACCGTCGGCTGCTCCGGGGCTGTCACCGTCTCGGTGGTTGCAGCGTCATAGAACACGATATCGCCGGGCAAAATCTGCTGCACATCGGCAGTATCCTTCAGCCAGTCGGAGCCGCGCAGGTCGCTGCGCAAAGCCTGCGTTCCGGCGCGCTGGGGCACCACGGTCTGAGGCACGCCCGCGTAGTTCAGGCAGTAAGACAGGAACATCACGTCCCATGCGCCGTAAGGGTTGCCGTACCACTGGCCGTAGCGGCTGTAGTGGCGCACGGTCACACCGTCATCGGTGTCAAGCTTGAAATTTTTCTCGCTCTGCTCATAGCCCAGTTGACCCTGTGCCACGGTGAGCAGGTCTTCGTTCCACATGCCGGTCAGGGCCGTGCCGGTCTTGTCCAGCCAGTCGGATTCATCTTCAAGGCCATCCAGCGGATCGGACAGGCAGTTTACTGTGTGATGATGCTCTTCCAGGCCGCAGATGGGGTCGGCGGTGTAGTCCGGCGCATAGCAGGCGTCGGTGTGGTGGTGCACGGGGCCTTCGGCCACAGGCGCGACCACAACAGGCCGTGCAGCTGCCACAGGGGCCTCGAACATGGCCACGGGGTTGTAATCCGGGTTCAGCTCTTCGACCAACTCGCCTTCTTCAAGGCCGCAAACCAGCTGCTCCTCGGTCTCGTACTCGATGGTATAGCAGCTGTCGTCGTGGGTATGTTCAAATTTGTCGCAGATCAGGCTGCCGTCCTCGGGGTCGAAGCAGTCATCCGTATGGACATGCTCTTCTTCAAAGCAGGTGAGCACCGGCACTTCGGTGGTCACTTCCTGATAGCAGTCGGCGGTGTGCTCGTGCGGCACCCAGATGTACTCCGGCTCTGCCGATTGCAGCGCGACTTCCGGCTCCGGATCTGCGCCGAAGCTATCATCGGTGATGGTGTCCGCATCCGGCTGGCTGACCGTCCAGTCCTCCGGCTCACCTTCTTCATAGCCGCAGACAAGCACCTTGGGGTAGCAGTCGGCTGTATGGGTGTGCTCTTCCAGCCCGCACTGGTAGTCGGCGGTCTTCGCAATACCGTCGCTGTGCAGCTGCCAGTTGACGAACAGAGTCGTCACCATCGACAGCGCCAGCAGCAACGCCACATACCTGTGTGCAATGCGGCGTTCCCTGCGGAATTTTTCCGTCAGAGCCGTTACAATATCCTTCATCGTTTTTGAACCTCGCTGTGTTTTTTCTGCGCCGCACCCGCAGAAGCCTTCTTATCCATGGCGGACGTTCCAACGTCCGTTTTCATCATTTCTTCGTATCTGCGTCATTTTTTAGTTTTCGGATATTTTTCATGGATACGACGGTTTCAGTATACCACCGGTGCAGTGGGAAATCAAGATAAAAAACCGTTCCCATTTTCCGGATTTTACTGCTTCCTGCCTTGTTTTTCGCAAGTTTGCCGGAGCGGACTTCTGTTTCGTGATTCACAAATTCCCGGGGAAATTTTCGGACAGAGTGCACAACTCAACTGCGTGTTTCGGTGTTTCGCTCCTGTTTCGGAGATGCGTCCGGCACAAGCTTTGTCACAAGGCGCACCATGACCGGCGTCAGCGGCAGCCACACCAGCGTGCAGATCAGGTTGAACAGGGTGTGGGCGTTGGCGATCTGCCGGGCAATGACCCCGGTCTCCGGCCCTTTGGGGGAAACAGCTTCGGTCAGGCGCACGAACTGCGGCAATAGCCCGCAGAACACCACCGCACCGGACAGGTTGAACACCGCGTGGGCAGCGGCGGTACGCTTTGCGTCCCGGCTGCGGCCAAGGCTGGCCAGGATCGCGGTTATGGTCGTGCCTACGTTGTCTCCCAGCAGAATGGGCAGTGCGCCTGCCAGCCCCAGCAGGCTGCCGCCCGCCGCGCCGGGCTGCGCCGCCAGATTCTGCAGCATGGCGATGGTGGCCGAGCTGCTCTGCACGGTCAGGGTCATGCACAGGCCGGTCAGCACACCCAACAGCGGGTCGGCACGCACCCGGAGCATCCAGCCGCGCAGCAGTTCCCCTTCGGCCAGCGGGGCCAGTGCAGTGCCCATCACGGCAAGACCTTCGAATAGCAGCCCGAAGCCCGCCAACGCCCGGGCGGCAGCCTTGCCCTTTTTGCTGCGGCAGAAAAAGCCCAGCATCACCCCCGCAAACAGCACCGCCCAGCGGGCATCTTCCAGCCGGAAGGCCAGCAGCTGCGCCGTCACCGTAGTGCCGATGTTGGTCCCGAACAGCACCGGCACCGCCCGCCGCAGAGGTATCAGCCCCGCACTGACCAGCCCGATGAGCATCACCGTCACCGCCGAACTGCTCTGCAGCACCGCTGTCACGGCAAGGCCGGTCAGCACGCTGCGCACCGGCCCGCCGGTGAGCGCCGCCAGAAGGGCGCGCATCCGCTCCCCTGCCGCTGCTTCCAGCCCGCGGCTCAACTCGTCCATGCCGTACAAAAACAGCGCCAGCCCGCCGAACAGGGTCAGGATGCTGTTCAGGTTCCCCTCCATGCGCCCGCCTCCTTTGTACTATATATAGGTATGCGGAAGTGAAGCGGGATATAGCCTTCCCCCTTGGGAACAGACTTTCCCTGCGCCAAAAGGCTCCCCCTCTGGGGGAAGCCTTTTGCTGAGCAGGTTTGTGAACTTTTTTAAAATAATGCCTTTTCCCTCTTGCAATCTCCCTGCAGCGGAACTATTATTATCAGGCGTTAACAGTTAACATCTGTTAAGTATTGTTGTGAGGAGGGTTTTTGTGTCGGAAGAGATCACATTGAGCTTTGACGGGATGTGCCATTACATCGCCCAGCTGAGCAAGGCTTCCAAGGCCGGCATGAAGGCAGCTCTGTCAGGCTGTCCCAAGTGCCACTTCCCCGCGCTGGAAGCGCTGGCCCACACCATCCACTGCCGTGGGCAGGACGGCGCCATCTGCGTGTCCGACCTCGCCAGCGAGCTGCACCAGCCGCTGCCCGCCGTTTCCCGTGCGGTGCGGCAGATGGAACAGGACGGTCTCGCGGAACGCTTTGCTGACCCGGCCGACCGCCGCAGGACGCTGGTGCGCATCACCCCCAAAGGGTACGATGCCTGCCGACAGTGTGAGACGGCCCTGAGCGACTATTTTTCCTGTGTGATGGCCCGGCTGGAGCCGGAACAGCTGGCTCAGATGGAAGCGCTGCGCGGCGCGCTGATAGAAGCCATTCTTGCGGAAAACGCCGCGCGTACCACCAAACCGAAGGGAGAAACGAACCATGACAAAGATCTTTAAGCAGCTGGCCCGTCACTGGGCTGTCTGCCTTGCAGTGTTCGCGCTGCTGTTCGTGCAGGCGTACTGCGATCTTTCGCTGCCGGATTACACCAGCAAGATCGTGGATACCGGCATCCAGCAGGGCGGCATCGAAAGCCCTCTGCCCCAGACGGTGCGCAAGAGTACGCTGGAAGCCCTCTCGCTGCTGATGAACGAGGAGGACGAGCAGAAGCTGCAAAGCGCCTACCAGTACTACCTGCAGGACGATGGCGTTTTGCAGCTGCGCTCCGACCTGACCGCCGACGAGCGCACTGCCCTTGAGGACAGCATCACCACACCGGACATTGTACTGTATATGGCTGCGGCGCAGGCCGCCAACGCTCCCGCCGGACAGACCGGTATGGCAATGACCGGCCTTGCCGAGATGCAGTCTGCCGACAGCACCGCATCGGATACGGATACCGGGACAGAGACCGTAGCCCCCACGGCAGACGACCTCGACACCGTGTGCGGCCAGTTTGCCGCTATGAGCCAGATGCCCGGCTTCAGCCGCGACGCCATCCAGCAGCAGCTGACCGGTGCCATCGGCCAGCTGGACGAGACGGTCGTGGAAAACATGAAGAGCCAGTCTCTGCTTCTGGTGCAGCTGGAATATGAAGCACAGGGCATCGCCCATGATGTGCAGATGCACTACCTTTATAAGGTAGGCGGCCAGATGCTGGGCCTGACCCTGCTGATGGTGGCCGTGTCGGTGGCCGTCGGCTTCCTCGCATCCCGCGTGTCCGCCGCCATCGGCCGCGACCTGCGCCGCGAGACCTTCTCCAGCGTCATCCACTTCTCCAACGCGGAGATCGAAAACTTCTCCACCGCGTCCCTCATCACCCGCACCACCAACGATATCCAGCAGGTGCAGTTCGTCTGCGTCATGCTGCTGCGCATGGTGGCCTACGCGCCCATCCTGGGCATCGGCGGTGTGCTGCACGTTGTGGGCAATTCCAGCGGCCTTTCCTGGATCATCGTGCTGGACGTGGCCATTCTGCTGCTGCTCATCATCTTCCTGATGAACGTGGCCATGCCCAAGTTCAAGATCATGCAGACGCTGGTGGACCGGCTGAACCTCGTCAGCCGCGAGATCCTCACCGGCATCATGCCGGTGCGTGCTTTCAGCCGCGAATCGTTTGAGGAACAGCGCTTCGACAAGGCCAACAAGGACCTGATGGGCACCCAGCTGTTCACCAACCGCGCCATGGTGGCCATGATGCCCTTTATGACCCTGATCATGAACGGCACCAGCCTGCTCATCGTGTGGTTCGGCGGCAAGGCCATGGACAACGGCACCATGCAGGTGGGCGAGATGATCGCCTTTATCACCTACACCATGCAGATCGTCATGTCCTTCCTGATGCTGGCCATGGTGGCCGTCATGCTGCCCCGTGCCGGTGTGGCCGCAGACCGCATCGACGAGGTCATCCGCACCAAGGCTACCATCCACGACCCGGACGAAGCCGACGCCAAGGCCGCAAAGGAGCACAAGAACTGGCAGGGCGTGGTGGAGTTCCACGACGTGAGCTTCCGCTTCCCCGGTGCCGACAGCGACGCACTGGAGCACATCAGCTTTACCGCAAAGCCCGGCGAGACCACTGCCATCATCGGCTCCACCGGCTGCGGCAAGTCCACCCTGCTCAACCTGATTCCCCGCTTCTACGACGCCACCGGCGGCAGCGTGACCGTGGACGGCATCGATGTGCGCAACATGCCGCAGGCGCAGCTGCATGACCTGCTGGGCTATGTGCCCCAGAAGGGCGTGCTGTTCAGCGGCACCATCGACTCCAACCTGAAGTTCGGCGGGGACCACATCACCGACGCCGACGTGAAAAAGGCTGCCTCCATCGCACAGGCCACCGAGTTCATCGACGCAAAGCCCGAGGGCTACCAAAGCCCCATCGCGCAGGGCGGCTCCAACATGTCCGGCGGCCAGAAGCAGCGCCTTTCCATCGCCCGCGCCATCGCCAAAAAACCGAAAATTTATCTGTTCGACGACAGTTTCTCGGCCCTGGACTACAAGACCGACGTGGCCCTGCGCCGCGCCCTGAAGGCCCAGACCGACAACGCCACCGTCATCATCGTGGCACAGCGCATCTCCACCGTGCTGCACGCAAACCAGATCCTGGTGCTGGACGAAGGCCGCCTTGTGGGCAAGGGCACCCATGCCCAGCTGATGACCAGCTGCCCCGAGTATCAGGAGATCGCCCGCAGCCAGCTGAGCCAGAAGGAACTGGACCTCGAAACTCTGAATACCGAAAAGGAGGGTGAGTGATATGCCGAGACCCGGACGCATGACCACCGAGCGCGCCAAGGACTTCAAGGGCACCCTGTATCAGCTCCTCCAGACCATGAGCCACTACAAACTGCCGCTCATCACAGCCATTGTCTTTGCCATTCTGTCCACCATCTTCAACATTGCAGGCCCCAAGGTGCTGGCCAAGGCTACCACGGCCCTTGCCACCGGCTGGATCGCCAAGCTGCGCGGCACCGGCAGCATCGACTTTGTGTATATCGGCCGCATCCTGCTGTTTTTGCTGGGCATGTACCTGCTGAGCAGCGCCTTCAGCTTTATTCAGGGCTGGCTCATGACCGGCCTTTCCCAGAAAGTCTGCTACGACTTCCGCAAGCAGATCAGCGAAAAGATCAACCGCCTGCCCCTTGCCTACTTTGAAAAGCGCACCGTGGGCGAGGTGCTGTCCCGCATCACCAACGATGTGGACACGCTGGGCCAGAGCCTGAACCAGAGCATCACCCAGCTCATCACCAGCATTACCACCATGATCGGCGTGCTGATCATGATGCTCTCCATCAGCCCCAGAATGACCCTGATCGCTCTGCTGATCTTACCGGTGTCGCTGGCACTGGTGCTGGTGGTGGTCAAGTTCAGTCAGAAGTACTTCAAGGCGCAGCAGGCCACGCTGGGCGTGGTCAACGGTCAGGTGGAAGAAGTCTACTCCGGCCACAACGTGGTCAAGGCCTTCAACCGCGAGGCTGTGGTGCTGGCAGATTTCAATGCCGCCAACGATAAGCTGTACGAATCCGCATGGAAAAGCCAGTTCCTCTCGGGCCTTATGATGCCCATCATGAACTTTGTGGGCAACCTGGGCTATGTGGCAGTGGCCATCGTGGGCAGCATTTTTGCCGCAAACGGCGTTATCACCATCGGCGACATTCAGGCCTTCATCCAGTATGTCAAGAACTTTACCCAGCCCATCCAGCAGCTGTCGCAGGTGTCCAACATGCTGCAGAGCATGGCCGCTGCTGCCGAGCGGGTGTTCGAGTTTTTGAACGAGCCGGAAGAGGACCAGACCGCCGACCCGGCCCGCCGGGCAGACCCCGCCTGCATCGACGGTCAGGTGACCTTCGATCACGTCAGGTTCGGCTACACCCCGGACAAGACCATCATCCACGACTTCAGCTGTACGGTGAAGCCCGGCCAGAAGGTGGCCATCGTCGGCCCCACCGGCGCCGGCAAGACCACCATGGTCAAGCTGCTCATGCGCTTCTACGATGTGGACTCCGGTTCCATCACCCTGAACGGCCACGACGTACGGGACTTTGACCGCAGCGCCCTGCGCGAGGGCTTCGGCATGGTGCTGCAGGACACCTGGCTGTTCAAGGGCACCATCATGGAGAACATCCGCTACGGCCGTCTGGACGCCACCGACGAAGAAGTGATCGCCGCCGCAAAGGCCGCCAACGCCGACCACTTCATCCGCACCCTGCCCGGCGGCTACCAGATGGAGCTGAACGAAGACGCTTCCAACGTCAGTCAGGGCCAGAAGCAGCTGCTCACCATCGCCCGCACCATTCTGGCGGACAACCGCATCCTGATTCTGGACGAGGCTACCAGCAGCGTGGACACCCGCACCGAGCAGCGCATCCAGACCGCCATGGACCGCTTGATGGAGGGCCGCACCAGCTTTGTCATCGCCCACCGCCTGTCCACCATCAAGGACGCCGACCTCATCCTTGTGATGCGGGACGGCGACATTGTGGAGCAGGGCACCCACGACCAGCTGCTGGAAGCCGGCGGCTTCTATGCCGACCTGTACAACAGCCAGTTTGAGGACGTGGTGGAGTAAACACCGATATTTTAAAAACCGGAGATCTCTACGGAGGTCTCCGGTTTTTTGGGGTTTGAACCCTCTCAGTCTCGCATTCGCTCGACAGCTCCCCCGAAAGGGGGAGCTTATCGTGCTTTTGGAAAGAACAGCAAAAAGCTCCCCCCTCGGGAAAGACTTCCCCCGGTCGGGGGAAGATGGCAAAGCCAAAAAGGGGAACAGCTGGCAAAGCCGCAAGGCTTTGCCTGAGAGGGTTCAGTCCTCCACCGGTTCCAGCTTCATGCCGAACAGCTTTTCAGAAAGGGGCGGCAGCTGCTGCTGCAAAGCGTGGACATAGGCCATTACCAACGGATCCTCACGCTTTTGCCCCAGCACCATGCCAAACCGATGCCCTTTGCCCCAGTCCAGCACCCGCACAAAGTTCAGGTCCGGCCTGCGGTAGTATACCGCCGGGACCATCTTCAGGGCCGGGTCTCCGTAGGGCGCACTGCGAATGCCGCCCACCGGCGTAAATTCTATCCCCCGGTTCATTCCCTCCTGCAGCAGGCTCGTCTCGTAAACAGTCTGGTACATCTCCTTAATCAGCAGCCAGCGGTATTGCAATGCCTGCTCCAAGGTCAGTCTGGCCATCGGCATATCAGCAGGGGGGTGGATGGGGATGCAAAGCTCCGGCACATAGAACAGCGGCACAAAGGTCAGCCCTTGTGCATAGAACTCTGCACTTTCCAGCTGAAAGGAAAGATCCATCTCCCCTTTTTTCAGGCTGCGCCACACCTCGCTGCGGTTGGCGCACTGCCCCAGAATGGGCGTGTATTGCAGGCACAGCTCATTTGTCAGGGAGAACAGGTCATACCCGAACATCCGCATGGCTTCATGACACCATGCGATGATCAAATGCCGTTCCGGTGGAGCTGCCTGCTGCTGCACCGCACGGACATGGCTTACTGCCTCCTGGTACAGGGCCACCAGCTGCTTTGCCTTGGGGTAAAAATCCTGTCCCGCCGGGGTCAGCAGCACCTTGCGGGGCACATGCTGGAACAGTTCAACCTGCAATTGCCCTTCCAGGGTGCGGATCTGCTGCGACAGGGCCGACTGCGACAGATACAGTGCTTCGGCCGCCGCCGAATAGCTGTTCAGCTCCACGATCTTCACAAAACCTTCCAATGCGCTTTGGTTCATTCCGGTCATCCCCCCACCAATACATTAGCTTCGCCTAAATTATAATATAAGAAAAATGAATTGTAAACCGGGTCTATTCGCGCTATAATCTTTTCGACTCGACAAAAAAATGTCGATTTCCGTCGAAGATAAATTTCCGTCGAAGATAAGAAGAAACATCACGAGAAGAAAGAGAGTTCCGCTATGAACAAGATCTCCCGTAAAGGCTTTCTGAAGATCGCCGCTGCCGCCGCCATGAGCGGTGTCACCGCCGGCGCCCTGTCCGCCTGCAACGCTGCTTCCGGCTCCACCGCTTCCAGCGAGGCTGCCAGCACCGCTGCTGCCCTCACCTACACCCCCGGCACCTACGAGGCTACCGCCAAGGGCATCGAGTCCGACGTCAAGGTCAGCGTGACCTTCAGCAAGGACAAGATCGAGGACATCGTCATCGACGTGTCCGGCGAGACCAAGGGCATCGGTGCCGACATCGGCGACAAGATGAAGGAGAACATCCTGAGCGCCCAGACCTGCAGCGTGGACGGCGTGTCCGGTGCCACCATCACCTCCAATGCCGTCAAGACCGCTGTGGCCGACTGCATGTCCCAGGCTTCCGGCACCACCGTGACCGTGTCTGTGGACGTGGAGGCCAACGAGGAGCCCGACGTGATCACCGTCACCTCTCAGGAAGATGCCGACGCTGTGGTCGTGGGCTGCGGCGCTGCCGGCATCATGGCCGCTCTGGAGCTGCAGGCTGCCGGTGTCAAGACCATCCTGCTGGAAAAGGGCAGCTCCTGCGGCGTGTCCAACGGCTCTGTGGCCGGTGGTCCCGCTCTGGCCGAGACCCGCGTGCAGGCTGCCGAGAACGCCACCGTCTCCGTGGAGACCCTGTTCAACTGCGAGTACGGCTTCTCCAAGGGCACTGTGAACGGCGCTCTGCTGCACAAGTGCGTCAGCGCCGGTGAACGCGTGGTGTCCAACTTCATGGACAACGGCGTCAACATGGGCCTGCGCCGCGACGCTTACGGCATGGGCTTCCGCGCACGCCACAACTTTGCCGACCTGCAGGGCACTCAGGTCAAGGGCACCGACCGCTTCCAGCCGCTGGTGGACAAGTTCACCGCCGACGGCGGCGTGTTCGAGGTCTGCCGCGAGGCCGTCAAGCCCGTGATGGACGGCGACAAGGTGGTGGGCGTCATCGCAAAGGACACCGAGAACAAGACCTACATCCAGTACAACGCCAAGGCTGTGCTGATCGCCACCGGCGGCTATGCCGGCAACCAGGACCGCCTGCACGAGCACTTTGGCAACATCAACGTCTGGCCCCTGTGCAACGAGCTGTCGGACGGCAAGGGCTACGACATCGTCATCGAGGCCGGCGGCATCGCCGACCGCAACTGGGCCCTGTGCTGCAACGAGTTTGGCGGCGTGAACGGCAAGATGGAAGAGCGCGGCCGCTCCATGGTGCGCTCCAACGACACCCTGCGCTTTGCCATCTACGGCGGCCTGATGGTGGACCCCAACGGCGACCGCTTCATGAACGAGCAGTACCTGGCCGACCGTCCGCTGGCTCTGGGCGGTGAGATGTCCCTGCGCGTGGGCAAGTACTACGCCGTGGTGGACCAGACCATGTACGAGGAGTGCCGCGACAAGGGCGTTCTGGCCTACTTCGGCAACCCGGCCGACTGGTACGTCGGTTCCACCGGCTACACCGAGGAGCTGCTGCCCAACCTGGACGAGCACATGGACATTGCCATCCAGCGCGGCTGGGCCGTCAAGGGCAGCCTGGCCGACTGCGCCAAGGCTTTCGGCCTGACCGACCTGGAGCAGACCGTGGCCGACTACAACGCCGCCTGCGCCGCCGGTAAGGACGAGCAGTTCTACAAGAACAGCTACCTGCTGCGTGAGCTGACCGGCGACACCTTCTATGTCATCGAGTACGAACCCTCCATCTGGGGCACCTTCGGCGGCGTCAAGACCGACTCCTACGCCCGTGCCGTCAACGCCGAGCAGCAGCCCATCCAGGGCCTGTATGTGGCCGGTGTGGACAACGGCTCCATCTACGCTTCTCCCTACTACGAGAACGAGGGTGCCGCTCTGGGCACTGCCTACACCAGCGGCATCGTGGCTGCTGACTGCATGATCAGCGACCTGAAGAACGCCTGATAAGGCGCAGTTCTCCCGCATAAATCCAACATTTCTTCTTTTCTTCTTTTTCATGTGAAGAGGGGCGGTCCCGGTCGGGGCTGCCCCTCTTTGCTGTTTTGCCCCGCACGCCCCCTACACAAATGCCCGCGATTGTGCTATGATAGGGGCAGAGAGCCGGTCAGTGCTGTAAAACTGTACCGGCGAGATCGAGGTGTTTGTACAAATGTCTGATATCCTTGAAGTGCTGCGGCAGGAGGGTGTGGACCCGGCCCTGCTTTCTGCGGTGGAGGAAACCCGCGCCGCCCATCCGCTGGATGCCGCCCTGCGGCCCCGCATTCCCTCCCCTGCCTTTACTTATTACGGCAAAGAGGTGTGGGAACAGGCGCTGGCCGCCCTGCTCTGCGGCGAAAACCTGCTGCTGGCAGGCGGCAAGGCCACCGGCAAGAACGTGCTGGCCGAGAACCTTTCCGCTGCCTTCGGCCGCCCGGCATGGGACATCTCCTTCCATGTGAACATGGACGCGGCCTCCCTCATCGGCATGGACACCTTTGCCGACGGGCGGGTAGAGTTCCGCCCCGGGCCGGTGTACCGCTGCGCCCAGTGCGGCGGCTTTGGCGTACTGGACGAGATCAACATGGCCAAAAACGAGGCGTTGGCTGTGCTGCACGCAGTGCTGGACTTCCGCCGTGCCATCGATGTGCCCGGCTACGACCGCATCCCGCTGGCGGAGGAGACCCGCTTCATCGCCACCATGAACTACGGCTACGCCGGCACCCGGGAACTGAACGAGGCACTTACCTCCCGCTTTGTGGTCATCCAGATGCCCACCATCACGCAGGATAATCTGGAAAAGCTGCTGCGGGCGCAGTTCCCGGACCTGACCGCAAAGTATGTGCATCAGTTCGCGCTGCTGTTCCTTGATCTGCAGAAAAAGTGCGACAGTGCAGAAATTTCCACCAAGGCGCTGGACCTGCGCGGCATGTTGGACGCGCTGCGGCTGATTCGGCGGGGTATCCCGGCGGGGGCTGCACTGGACATGGGCATCACCAACAAGGCCTTTGACAGCTACGAGCAGGGGCTGATCCGGGACGTCATCGCGTCGCGCATCCCGGCCAAGCTGGATGCCGGAAAGCTGTTTGACTGATGGACGCCCAGAGCTACACCGCGCAGGAGCGGCGCGCGGCCAATCAGGTCTGGGCGGCTGCAGGCGCCTATGGCTTTGAGCCGCTGTTCTTAGCCCGCTACACCGACGGCACCACCGATTTTTACATGAACACCATCGTGGGGCTTGTGCACAAATACTACGGTGATTCGCTCATCCGCAGTATTTTCGACAGCTGGGAGGGCGACATGCGCCAGTCCCTGCTGGATGACCTGACATGGCTTTACCTCGAGAGCGCGGCCTACCGGCTGGAGCTGCCCAACCGCCCGGTTCTGGAAAGCCTGCGCCACACCCACGCCGACTATTTTTTCGCCATTCAGTACAAGCTTTCGCGGCAGGAGTGGATGGCCAGAAATCAGCTGGCGTACACCATGCAGGCCGCCCGCTGGCGGCGGGTGTTGGGGCGCGCCGACCCGGTAATGACCCCCTACGAGTCCGGCCTTGCGGCGGCTCTGGCCCCTGCCGAAGCCCCGGAGCCGGAAAAGCTGAAAGATAAAATTCTATCCATCTACGCAAAATTCGATCTTTTTGACGGCAAGATCCGGCAGAAAGCCGCCCTGCACCTGCATCTGGACGGCCTGCTGGCCACCCTTGCCACCAGGGCCATGCCCACCCAGATGATCAAGACCGACCGGGTCACAGTGGAACACTCCGGTTCGGTGGATGCCGCAGGCGGCGGGCTGGCCGTGGACAAGCGCCGGGCACACATCACCCTGAAGCAGAACGCCGCGCAGGACCGCGCCTACATCGAAAGCTGTTTCGGGCGCTCCCTCTACCCGCCGGAACGGCTGCACAAGGCCGAACAGGAGCTGTGTGTGGGCGACCATCTGGGCTGCCATCTGTGGTTCAGCGCCGGTGTACCCAGCCCGGAGCAGGCCCCAACCCCGGAGGCAAAGCATCTGGCCGAGCAGGCCGAGCTGCAGGCCGACCGCAACCGCGCCTACTACGCCAAAAACCGGGAGCTGCACCGCAGCGTGGTGCTGCGGCTGACCGAGCAGATCCGCAACTGCATCCTTGTACACCAGCAGCCCAACGCCCGGGTGGCCCGCAGCGGCAATGTGGACGCCGGGCGGGTGTGGCGCGCGCCCCTGCTGAACGACGACCGGGTGTTCCTGTGCGCGGAGGAGGAGAACCACCCCTCCTTCACGGTGGATCTGCTTTTGGATGCGTCAGCCTCCCGCCTGCACTGTCAGGAGGTGATCGCGGCGCAGGGCAGCATCCTTGCCCAGAGCCTTGCCGCCTGTGGCATCCCGGTGCGGGTAAGCGCCTTCAGCAGCTTGCGAGGCTACACCGTGCTGCGGGTGCTCAAGGGCTTTGCCGACAAAAACCTGCAGAGCATCAACCATTATTTTGCTTCCGGCTGGAACCGCGATGGTCTGGCGCTGCGGGCGGCTGGGGATCTTTTGCAGTTTGCTCCCGGCCCGGCTGCGCGGCATCTGCTCATCGTACTGACCGATGCCTCCCCCAACGACAGCCGCCGCATCCCGCCCAGCCTGGAAAACCCGCTTGGCTGCGGCTATGAGGATGCCGCCGGCGTGGCCGACACCGCCGCACAGGTGCGGGCGCTGCAGCGCATGGGCATCCGGGTGTCGGCCGTGTTCATGGGCGAGGACAGCGCCGCCGGTGCCGCCGCCCAGATCTACGGCAAGAACATGGCGCGCATCCGCGGCATGGACCAGCTGGCCCGCGCTGCCGGACGGCTCATCCAGAATGAGATCCGCGAACTTGGAGATTAAGAATATCAGCCTTCCCTTTCAGGGGAAGGCTTTTTTAATACAACCGTCTTTTCCTTTCACAACCATTTTTTGGCTTCACGCAACAACTCCGCCCAAAGTTTCCCGTTTTTCGGCAAACTTATAGTTGTTTTTCGTTGTAAAGTGTGCTATACTATGTTCAGTCAATAAAACTATCCTGCGTGAGAGGCCGCTGTGCACGGCGGTGTCTGCTGCAGTATCTGCCTGTTATACAACAAACCGCTGTATCTTTTTTTCAGGGAGGAACGCACCATGGACGCCAACCGTTATTTTTCTGCCATGCATAACGCCATGTCTACCCAGCACACCGGAGCAAAGCTTCTGCTCACGGTAGAGCTGCAGGATGTCTGCGGCAATGATGCCTGTCTGGAACTGAAGCAGGCCCCCGGCGAAAGCACCGCTGTGCTGTGCTACTCCACCATGGGCCGCCGCTGCCTGAATTTCCAGCTGTTCCGCAAGGGCTGGCAGCTGTGCCACAACGCCGATGGACAGCTGACCGGGCGCTTCCCTGCCAGCGCCGAGGGCCTTATCGACGAGACCGATTTCCGCGCCTACTGCCGCGAGGACCGGCTGGACATGGCCCGCACCCAGCGTATCCTTGCCGAGCTGCGCCCGCTTGCCGGGACAGACTATCAGGGTGCCATGCCCCAGAACGCCCGCAGCGGGGCGCAGATCACCGTAAAAAGCTATGTGGGTGCCGGGGCCAGCTGGGTCTACTGGAGCCAGAGCGAAGCTCCCTGCCTGCCGCTGGGTGCCATCCTCTACTGGCTGGCGGATTTTCTTGCCGGGAGCGAGCGCCGCGCCCTGCAGGCCGACCCCCGGGCTGCGCAGCTTGCTTCCTACTGGCTGACACGGGACACGGCGGTATTCTTTCACCCTTCTGTGCCGCTGAACGCGGCCCTTGAAGCTGTTTCTGTCCCGGCTTCTGCCAACCGCGCCCCTACCCGGCATCCCCGGCCGGTCTCCGCGCCGGCCGCACGCAGCAAGAGCTGGCAGAGCATCATGGCCGCGATGGCGAGTATGTGAGGAGTTTGCCCGCTGCAGCTGAAGGCTCCCCCTTGCGGGAGAGCCTTCGTAAAGCAATATTTATACCAGATACGGATCCAACAGGGCATCGATCTCCTTTTTGCGCTTGGGGCGGGGCTTTTTCACCGCGCGGCCCCGGCAGACCACCAGTTCCAGCTCCCGCAGGGCGGTCAGGTCTTCCAGCGGGTTTTTGCGGGTCACGATGAAATCGGCACTCTTGCCCGGCTCGATGGAGCCGGTCACATCCCCTACCCCGGCCAGCTGTGCATTACGCAGGGTGGCGGTGTACAGCGCAAACTGATTGCTCACGCCGCAATACTTATGGAAGTAGCACAGCTCCCGCCAGAAGTCGTACTGGGTAATGTAGGGGCAACCCACGTCGTTGCCCAGTCCCACCGGGATGCCGTTGGCAAGGGCGGTCTTTGCGCTCTCAATGACGCCGTCAAATACGATCTTGCCGTTGTACTGGTCTTTTTCAGTAGCGCCGGAAATGGAGGCGTCAAACAGCGCATAGGGCAGTGCCGGGGAGATGGTGGTGCAGACGAATGCGCCCCGCTCCTTGTACAGGCGGACGGTCTCCTCGTCCATCTTTGCGCCGTGCTCAATGGAGTCCACGCCGTTTTCCAGCGCAACTTTCACGCCTTGCGGCGACTCGGTGTGCGCCGCTACGGTGTAGCCCAGCCGGTGGGCTTCGTCGCAGACAGCTTTCACCATTTCCGGCGGCATTTTCAGCTCGCCGGGGGTGCCCTTTTCGGTGGCGTCCATCACGCCGCCGGTGATCATCAGCTTGACGAGATCCACCTTCTGTTCACTGGCCTTTTTCAGCTGCGCCAGTGCTTCGGCGTTGTTGTGCGCCGCCACGGCCACCGAACCGGCCATGTGGCCGCCCGGCACCGAGATGCCCTCGTTGGCGGCAAGGATGCGCGGTGCCAGCAGCTTTCCGGCTGCGGCATCGTCCCGGCAGCGGGTATCAAAATCTGCAATGCCGCCCACCGTGCGGATGGTGGTCACGCCGCCCAGAAGTTCGGTTTTTGCAAAGCCGCACACCATCCTATAGGCCACTGCCCGGGTCAGGCCGTTGCTCAGAATTTTGCGCACCAGCGCGGCATTATCCCGGGGTTTTGCGCTGGGCGTGCCGTTTCCGGCCAGATGCACATGCAGGTTGATGAGACCCGGCATCAGGTAGCTGCCCCGCAGGTCGATGACCTCATAGCCGTCAAGGTCGGTGCCCTCGTCCGCAATGGCGGTGATCTTATCGTCCTCGGTCAGAACGATCTTGTGCGCCGTGGGCTGCATCTGCTCAGTGCCGTCCAGCAGGATGCCGTTGGTATAGGCTCGCTTCATTTGGGAACATCCTCTCTTTTTTAAAGTTTTTCCACCAGAGTCGTTTTGTTCCAGTATAACACGTTCCGCAGGGTGGCGCAACGAAAAAGGCAGGAAAGGTCCTGCCCTCTCCTGCCCGGTTGATGCAATTATGCTTTACTGTGCTGCTGCACTGGAAGCTGCAGCTTCGGAAGAAGCAGCCTCAGAAGATGCAGCCTCGCTGGAAGCGCTGTCGGCTGCGGTCACGCCGCCCTCGACCACCAGTTCGTCCTCGAACTCGGTGCCGTAGGTTTCCACCAGCGTAGCCTTGTAGTCAGCATGGAAGAAGTTCTCCTCGCCCAGAGCCTTGATCTCATCGTTCAGCCAGTCCAGAACGGTAGTGTTGCCCTGGCTCACAGCAGGAGCGATGGTGTCCTGGCTGCCCAGAGAAGCGATGCCCACGGTGTAGCCGGGGTTCTGTTTTGCAAAGGCGATGACCTCGGTGTTATCGTTGGCCCATGCCACACCGTTGCCGTTCTCCAGTGCGTTCTTGGCGGTGGCGTAGGAGTCGTACTTCTGCAGGGGGATGTCGGGATACTCCTTGGTCAGGTAGGTCTCGGCGGTGGTGCCGGAGATGACGATCATCTGATCATCGGGGTTCCAGTTGTCCAGGGTGGTCACAACGGCGCTGTCCGGGGAGATGACGCCAAGAGCCACGTTCATGTAGGGCAGAGCAAAGTCCACTTCCTCGGCACGCTCGGGGGTGACGGTGAAGTTTGCCAGGATCACATCCACCTTGCCGGTCTGCAGGTACTCGATGCGGTTGGCCGCTTCGGTGGAGACATAGTTGATCTCCACGCCCAGATCTTCGCCCAGACGGTTGCCGAAGTAGACGTCGTAGCCCTGATACTCGCCGTTCTCATCCACATAGCCGAACGGGTTCTTGTCGGAGAAGACGCCGATGTTGATGGTGCCGGATGCCTTGATCTCGTCCAGCGTGCGGTACACGACGCCGGAACCGGAAGCTGCGGCGCTGCCGGAGGCAGCAGTGGATGCGGAGGAACCGCCGCAAGCGGTCAGGACGGCTGCCGCAGACACGGCACCCAGACCCAGCAGGAAGGAACGGCGGCTGATTTTGGACTGTTTCATAATGGTTACTCCTTTACAATATCTTTCCCAGTGCGGTTCCGGCACGCCCGGAGCCGTTTATTTTGATCTGCGGCTCATTTCACAACATCAAACTTGAAGGTGCGCAGGAAGCGCTGTGCGCGCTCGGTCTGCGGGTGGTCGAAGAAGTCTGCCGGGGCAGCTTCCTCCACGATCTTGCCCCCGTCGAGGAAGATCACCCGGTCGGCGATGGCGCGGGCAAACTGCATCTCGTGGGTTACGATGATCATGGTGCGGCCGTTCTTGGCCAGATCCATCATCACGTCCAGCACCTCGCGCACCATTTCGGGGTCGAGGGCGGCGGTGACTTCGTCAAACAGCAGGATCTCGGGGTGCATACACAGGGCGCGGACGATGGCCACACGCTGTTTTTGTCCGCCGGAAAGCTCCCGCGGGTAGCTGTTTTTCTTGGCCAGCAGGCCCACGCGGTCCAGCAGGGCTTCGGCCTCCTTCTGTACTTCGGCTTTGGGGCGCTTCTGCACCTTGGTGGGTGCCAGCAGGATGTTGTCCAGCACGGTCAGGTGCGGGAACAGCTCGTAGCTCTGGAACACCATGCCGATGCGCTGGCGCAGCTGGGTCAGGTTCTTGCCTCCGTAGGCGACCGTCTCATTGCCCAGCCGCACCCGGCCGCTCTGGGTGGGTTCCAGCCCGTTCAGGCAGCGCAGCAGGGTGCTCTTGCCGCAGCCGGAGGGGCCGACGACCACGATGACCTCGCCGGGCTTGACGGCAAAGCTGATATCGTCCAGCACCGGGGTCTCGCCGTAGGCCTTGATCAGATGTTCAACAGTCAGGATAGGTTCTGCCATGTGCGGTCACTTCCATTTCTTTTCCAGATAGCTTGCCAGCAGGCTGATGGGCCAGCAGGCAAAGAAATATAACACGAAAACCGTGAGATAAATGCCGAACGCTGCGTTGGGGCTGGCGGTACGGTTGGCTTCGATGATCTGCTGCGACACCTTGAGCACCTCCACCACGCCGATCATCAGCACCAGACTGGTGGTCTTGATCATGCGGGTGATGAGGTTGATGGACAGCGGGATCAGGCGGCGCACCGTCTGGGGGATGATGATGTACCAGTAGGTCTGCGCGCGGCTCATACCAAGCGCTTCGGCGCTCTCGTACTGGTGCTTCGGGATAGCGATCAGCGCACCGCGCACAAGGTCGCTCATCTCGGCGGTGCCCCACAGCACGAACACGATGACCGACGCTGTCTCGCCGGAAAGGTTCCACCCGAAGGCGCGGGTAGTGCCGAAGTAGACGAGGAACAGCAGCACCATCTGCGGCATGATGCGGATGATCTCCAGATACACCCGCAGGATGGCTTTGATGATGGGATTGCGGAAGGTCATCAGCACGCCCAGCAGAATGCCCAGCGGCAGGCTGATGAGCACCGAGGTCAGGCTGATCTTCAGCGCAACGCCGAGACCGCCCAGCATACGGACCATGTTTTTGCCCTTGAACAGGACGTCAAGACCCAAATCCGGCATAGCGCAGCCTCCTTTCGATCAGGCTGCCCACGATGGACACCGGCAGCAGAATGATGAGGTAAAAGACCACCACGAGGAACAGGCATTCGATGGTCTTGGAGTACATGCCGATGAGATCCTTGGCGGTGAACATCAGGTCCATCAGGCTGATGGCACTGAACACGCTGGTCTCCTTGAGCAGGAAAATGACGTTTGCCATGAACGCCGGCATGCTGGTGGACATGGCCTGCGGCAGAATAACATACCGCATGGTCTGCCAGCGGTCCATGCCGAGGCTGTAGGCGCTTTCGGTCTGGATGCGGTCGATGCTCTCCAGCCCGCTGCGGAACGCTTCGGCCATGTAGCTGCCGCCCAGAAAGGCCAGACCCGCAATGCCGCAGATCTCGGCGTTGGTGCGGATGCCCACCTTGGGCAGGCCGTAGTAGATAAAGAACAGCTGCACCAGCAGCGGCGTGTTGCGGCTAAGCTGGATGTACACCCCCACGATCTGCCGCAGCACGGGTATTTTATCGTACTGGATCACCGCGCACACAAGCCCGATGATGATGGCCACGATGATGCCCGCCACGCCCAGACGCACGGTGAGCACAGCGGCTTTCTGATACAACGGCAAATATTGCTGGATCGCATTCCAGTCCATTGCCGGACCCCCTCCCTGTCTCCTGAAACTCTCCGGTCAAAACAAAAAGCCCGGAAGCTGCTGCGCATGCTTCCGGGCACAATTGACGACCATGTTCTGACTGTACAGATCCTGTACAGCGCTTTGGCAGGTATGCTTACAATGCACACCTGTTTGCAGCAGGGCGGCCGGTGCGGGAAGCGTTTGCACAACAACAACACATAGCGCAACAACACATCATGACCGTTTCCTCCCTGCATATTTTTTCGGGTCCTGCCCGATGCCCGTAGTTTACACCCCATTCCCCAGTATGTCAATAGGGATATGGATCTTTTCCGGATTCTTCGCTTGATTGTCCCAAAATCGACTCATATAGAGCATAAAATTTATTCATTATTGCGCCTTGACTGTGCACGCATGGAAAACAAAAAGGCTTCCCCGGAGAGAAGCCCGAACCAATTCAGTCCTTTTTGACTGCGATCAGTACCCGGATCTTGCCGCCGGCGGCACAGCCGTGTTGGAACCTGCTGCGGACACCGGCAGCACCAGCGCGGACACGCCGATGCACACTGCCAGCAGCAGCGCAAGAAATCGTTTTTTCATCGTTATCTCCTTCATTCTTGGCTCGCCCTTTGGGAGAGCTCCGGCATTGCGCCGCTGCAAAGCGGACATTGCCGATGAGAGGGCTTTCTTAGTCGTAGCGCAGCGCTTCGATGGGGTTGAGCCGGGCGGCGCGCTTTGCAGGCAGGTAGTCGAACAGCACACCGATGCCCACCGAGATGCCGAAGGCCACCGCCACCGAATCCAGCGATGGCACCACTGACATCTCCATGCCGGTGATGACCAGCGGCAGCAGCTTTGTGGCCAGCGCCGAGAAGAGATAGCCCATCACCTGCACGCTGAGCAGGTCCGTACCCATATCCGCAAAGCTGCTCTCGATGCTCTGGGTCATGCCGTTGCCCAAGCCCACGATGACGATGACCGCCGTGACGCCGATGATGATGCCCAGCATGGTGAGGAAGGTGCGGAATTTGTTGCTCCAGATGTTCTTGCGGCTGTTGAACAGGAAAAAGCCCGGGAACCACCACAGCAGACACAGCATATTCAGGATGTCGCAGCCGGTGCTGTAGTAGTCGTTCAGGCCGTTGTAGTACAACAATGCTTCTGCTTCGCCGTCCGCGAAGTTCAGGGTGTAACCGGGCGACCATTCGTAGAAGGCGACCCGGTCGCCGGGGTCCCGCTCCGTCTTCTCCGGGATGCCGCCCTTCGGCGCAAACGAAGAGTAGACCAGCGTCTGCCCGCGGTAAAGTTCCAGCGCCCGCAGGCCGTTTTCGGCTTCCAGAATGTGATATCCTTCCCCTGCCAGCAGGATGCGCACGCCGCCCCGTTTCCACGAAAGATTTCTTAGGAAATCTTAAGAGTCGGCTCACATCCCGCGGATTTCTTCCACCAGCGGCAGGTAGTCGCTGCAGTATTTCTCGTACAGGGGCTGCACCAGCTGGCAGAACCGTTCCAGCTCTTCCTGTGCAAGGGTGATCTCCCGGCAGCCGGCGGCAAGGGCGGCGGTGCGGGCGGCGGCTTCCTCCTGCTCCCACAGGCCGCGCTCGTACTGCGCCGATTCCGCCGCGCACTCCCGCAGGATGCTGCGGTATTCCTGCGGGAGTGCGTTCCATGTGCGGGCGCTGACCAGCTGGATCTCCGGCACGCGGCTGTGCTCGTCGGCGGTATAGTAGCGGGCCACCTTGTAGTGCTCCATCGAATAATAGGCCGGCCAGTTGTTCTCAGCGGCATCGATCTGCCCGGTTTCAAAGGCCGAGTACACATCGCTGTAGGCCGAAGTCTCCGGCACAGCGCCCAGCAGGCGGATCATGTCGGTAGCAATGCCGGCGTCCTGCACGCGGACAGTCTTACCTTCCAGATCTGCCAGTGTGCGGATGGGCTGGCGGGCGTAGAACGACCGCGCTCCGGCGTCGTACCAGCTCAGCCCCACACAGCCCTGCCCGCCGAACACCTGCAAAAACTCTTCGCCCAGATCTCCGTCCAGCACCCGGCGCATGTGGGCGTCATCGCGGTAGAGGTACGGCAGCATCAGCACATTCAGCTTGGGCAGGTCATCGGCCAGCGCCGAAAGCGACAGCCGGGCAAGATCGATCCCGCCGAACTGCAGCTGCTGCCACACCTCGTCCTCGGTGCCGTACTCGCCCCCGGCCTTGACCTGAACCACCACCTTGCCGCCGGTGCGCTGACGCACAAGGTCGGCAAAATACTGTGCGCCCTTTGTGGTAGGGTAATTCTCCGGCTGGTTTTCGGCATAGGTCAGCACAAAATCCGGTGTGACCTGCGCTTCGCCCCCGCAGCCCGCCAGCTGCAGCGCCAGCAGCCCCGCCCCGGCCAGAAATGTCCGTCTGCGCATGATAAGCACCCCTCCCTTTTGGGATAAGTATAACGCAACCCGCCGTCTTTGTGCAACAGGAAAAGGCGGTGCCCCGCAGAGAGCACCGCCTTTTTATAGGAGAAGAAGGGAATGTTACAATCAGACCAAACCCATTGCCTGGGGCAGTGCCATGGACACTGCGGGGATGAAGGTGACCAGCAGCAGGCCGCCGATGATGGCCACATAGTACATCAGCATGTAAGGCATGACCTTGGACAGGCTGGTGCGGCCCACCTTGATACCGACGAACAGAGCGTTGCCGACGGGCGGGGTGATGTTGCCGATGCACAGGTTGTACACGAGGATCAGACCGAACTGGATGGTGCTCATGCCAAAGCTCTGGCAAATGGGCAGGAACAGCGGGGTGAAGATCAGGATTGCCGGGGTCACGTCCATGAAGGTGCCGGAGATCAGCAGGATCACGTTCATGATCAGCAGGATGACGTACTTGTTGTTGGTCAGGCTCAGCAGAGCAGCGGCAACGGCGTCGGGGATCTGCAGGAAGGCCATGACCCAGCCCAGAATGTTGGACACGCCCACCAGGAACACGACCATGCCGGACATCTTGGCGGAATCCACGATGATCTGCCACAGGCTCTTCAGGTTGATGGAGCGGTAGCAGAAAGCAAGGATCAGAGCGTACACAACGGCGATGGCAGAGCCTTCGGTTGCGGAGAACACGCCGCCGATGATGCCGCCGATAACCACGATGATCAGGGACAGGGAGGGCAGGGCGCGCAGGGTGCACACGCCCAGATTCTTCCAGTCGAACTTGCCGGGAGTACCCTTATAGCCCAGCTTGATGGCCAGCAGCACGCCCACCACGCAGCAGCACAGTGCCCAGATGATGCCGGGGATGTAACCGGCCATGAACAGGGCTGCAACGGAGGTGCCGCCGGAAGCCAGAGAGTAAGTGATCAGCGCGTTGGACGGCGGGATCAGCAGGCCGGAGCAGGAGGATGCAGCGTTGGTGGCAGCGGTGACGGCGGGGTCATAGCCCTGCTCCTCGGCACCGTCGCGGATCATGGAACCGACGGCGGCGGCAGCAGCGGAAGCGGAACCGGAAATGGCACCGAACAGGGCGTTGGTGCCGATGTTGGTCACCAGCAGTGCGCCGGGCAGCTTGCCCAGAATGGCCATGACGAAATCCACCAGACGCTTGGCAATGCCGCCCTGGTTCATGATGTTGCCGGCCAGAATGAAGAACGGAATTGCGGTCAGGCTGAACTTGCTCATGCCCACGAAGGTGCGCTGGGCAGCGGTCAGCACGGCAACGTTCAGGTCGATGGAAGAGAGGATGGCGGTCAGCGAAGAGACTGCGATAGCGTACGAGATAGGCACGCCCAAAAACAGCAGAACCAGCAGGACTGCCAGGATCACGAGTAATGCTTGAATCGCCACGGTTTAGTCCTCCTTATTTTCTTTCTCAGCGGCGGCAGCCATCTCGGCTTCCACTTTGGCAAAGTCGGCGTCCTCGGGGGTATCCAGACTGATGGAGCCGTTGGCGATGCCGATGATGTTGAGCACGGAGTAGATCAGGATGATCACGCCGCACACCGGCATGACCCAGTAGAACACACCCACGGCCACGCCCAGAGAAGAGGTCTGCTGGCCCATGGCCAGCTGGGACACCTGATAGCCGCCGAACACCAGAATGGTGGCGGAGAAGAGGAAGGCGATGACCTCGGCAAAGATGTGGAAGGCCTTGCGCACGGGAGGTTTGAACTGATCGATCACCACGGGGATGTTCATGTGGCCGCGCTCGCCGGAAACGATGGTGGCGCCCAGCATGGTGCTCCAGCCGAACAGGTAGCCCACCAGCTCTTCCGACCAGGTGGAGGGAGAGTTGAAGACGTAGCGTGCAATGACCTGGTAGGTGGTCAGCACGACCATGACGGTCATGCTCAGGCCGGCCAGCAGGTTCAGGACTTTATTCAAAGCGTTTCTGAGTTTTTCCATGATGCTTCTCCTTATTCTGCGGCGGTGTATTCGGCGTTGTATTCCTGAATGCGGTCGTAGATGGGCTGCAGCTCAGGGTTTGCCGCCAGCACAGAGCCGTGCAGCGGAGCCATAGCCTCCTGGAACGGAGCGGTGTCCGGGTACAGGAAGTTGACGTGCTGCTCGTTCTCGGCCTTGTCCTTTGCGGCGGCAACAGCGTCGGCCCATGCAGACTGCTCGGTCTCCTTCACGATCTCAAAGCTCTCGTCAAAGATGGCGCGCTCTTCGTCGCTCAGATTCTGCATGAACTCGTAGTTGGCAACCAGCAGGTCAGGCACCATCTGGTGCATATCATAGGAGTAGTATTTGCAGATGTCGCCGTGGCCGTTGTCGGTCAGGGCCAGCTCGTTGTTCTCAGCGCCGTCCAGAATACCGGCCTGCAGGGCGGTGTACACATCGCCGAAGCCCATGGGGGTAGCAGTGCCGCCCAGCAGACGCATCATCTCGACGTTGGTGGGAGACTGCTGCACGCGGATCTTCAGGCCCTTCAGGTCAGAGGGCTGGTTGATGGGGGTCTTGACGGTGTAGAAGTTGCGGGTGCCGGCGTCCAGCCATGCCACCGTCTCCAGACCGGCCTTGGAAGTGGTCTTGAAGATGGGGTCGGTGACCTCGGGGTCATCCATGGCGGCGTGATAAGCATCCACGCTGGAGAACAGGTACGGCAGGTTGAAGATCTGGTACTTGGAGCTGAAGGTCTCCATGATGGCAGTGGAAGCCACCACGAAGTCGATAGCGCCGGTCTGGGTCAGCTGCACCATCTCGGTCTGGGAACCCAGCAGCTCACTGGGGTAAACCTCCACGCGGTACTTGTCGCCCAGCTTCTCATTGATGTGGTCGGCAAATGCCACAAGGCCCAGATGGTCCGGGTGCGTCTGGGACTGCACATGGCCGATGCGGATGATCTTGCGGTCATCCTTGTCCGAACCGGTCCCGCAGCCGGTGAGCATCATGCCGCTTGTCAGTGCCGCTGCGCCCATCAGCGACAGAAACGTTCTTCTCTTCATGAATTGCATCCTCTCTTTTTTTCCCTTTTACGCGGTTTTTCTTTAGCAAGTTCCCCTTTCCTGCATTGTTGGAATACCGATACAAAATCTTCCCATTCCTGCTGTCGGGGTA
>ENA-ORCP01000466-ORCP01000466.1-human-gut-metagenome-genome-assembly--contig:-NODE-466-length-36283-cov-9.124455_pt1 | contig 36283 bp, 37 predicted proteins | sample MGYA00242990_ERZ507991 | MGnify/ENA primary metagenome ERZ507991 (study PRJEB26167, sample SAMN06115496) | human gut metagenome | host: Homo sapiens | place: China:Henan | collected 2015-05-07 | study... | reverse complement strand
ATGCATCGTTGACCGGGATAGAGTATAATTTCTCTTTCATAGATATCTCCGTTTCCGCAGAAATACGTCCTGCATCTGATATGGCAATTATAACAAAAAAAGTTTACTTGTACAATAATATTAACAATGGTATGATTAAAACAGTAAAATAATCAATAACAGATGATACCAGAGGAATGAATAATGAAAGAACTGGCAGTATTTATAGACAATAATTCAACTGTTCCGGCATATGAACAGATATATATGTATATCCGTGAGGAAATTAAGAACGGCAGACTTAAATGCGGGGACAGCCTTCCGTCTTCCAGGGCGCTTGCGGAATATCTGCAATTCAGCAGGAGTACTATATTGATGGCGTATGACCAGCTTGTTGCCGAGGGATATATAGAATCGGTTCCCCAGAAAGGATATTATGTGATGCAGATGGATGGGGATTTTAATGATGAGGCAGTATCCGGCACAGAACATGATAGCCATTGTAACAAAGACCGTTCATATGATATTGTTTTTTCTCCGGACGGAATTGAGACTGCCAAATTCCCATATGCGGAATGGAGACGTATCAGCAGGCAGCTTTTTGAACCTGAGAATGGGGAACTTTTTAACAGCGGGGATGCACAGGGGGATGAGGGACTCAGGGAAGTGGTTGCGGATTATCTTATGAAATCCCGAGGAGTGAGAGCAGATGCGACACATATCATACTGGGTTCAGGTAATGAGAATCTTCTTATGATGATAAATATGATACTTGACAGGGATGCTGTTTTTGCCATGGAGAATCCTGCGTATATGAAATCGTACAGATTGGTTAACGGTATGGGGCGTGAAATTATCCCGGTAAGCATGGATGAAGACGGAATGAAAATAGACGAGCTTGACAAGAGCGGAGCGACAATAGCCTATGTAACTCCATCACACCAATATCCCATGGGAACCATTATGGGAATAAGAAGAAGACTTGAGTTAATAGCATGGGCTAAGAAATCAGAAAACTGTTATATAATAGAAGACGATTATGACAGTGAATTCAGGTATAAGGGAAAGCCGATTCCGGCACTCCAGGGCAATGATGATTCGGGAAAGGTTATATATATAGGTACTTTCTCCAAATCTATATCACCTGCAATCAGGATAAGTTACATGGTGCTGCCGGAGGATTTATATGTCCGTTATCTGCAAATAAAACAATTCTGCAGTAATACCGTATCGAGAATAGATCAGAAAGTGGTAGAGATATTTATAAGGAATGGGGGATATGAAAGACATCTGAACAGGATGCGTAAAATATATAAGCTTAAACATGATTTTATGCTCGGAGAACTGAGGGAATGGAAGAATACTGCTGTTTCCGGCGAAAATTCCGGTGCACATATGATATTAAAAATCGATAACGGGATGAGCGGGCGTGAACTTGTGTCGACGGCAACTGATAACGGAATTAAGATATACCCGCTTGCAGACTATTATATAGACGGCCGGGATTATGACCTACCGTCCGTGCTGTTAGGGTATGCCAGACTTGATGAATCAGATATTAAGAAGGGGCTTGGCATACTCAAAAAAATATGGAAATTATAGATAGAAAATGGCAAAAGCCGGGGAATTAATCCTCGGCTTTCTCCTTCTTATCCGCTGCATCGTCTGCAACAGGAGTATCAATATTTACATATGAACGCTCCTCTGCATCTTCATCATCGGAAAAGTCATCATCATAATCATCATCAAAATCATCGTCGAAAGAATCCTGACGTTCCTTATACTTATTGTAAAGGAAAAGTCCGCCTGCAACGCCCGCGCAAATAGCGGTCACAGCTCCGAGAAATTTAAAAAACTTCTTCATAAGATATTACTCCTTTCAAATTTTACCTATTTCCTATTTTAATACTAAATGGTAAAATTGAAAAGTACTAATTACAACTTTATAAAAATTTAACTTTTATAGGAATTGGGTAATTCCCGGAGGAAAATATGAATATATATACCGAAGACAACAATGTGATAATTACCGGAGTGAAGGATTTCAAACTCAGCCAGACACTTGAGTGCGGACAGTGCTTTCATTTTGCAAAGCTGCATGATGAAGAATATCTTATATCCGCCAGACAGAGGCTGCTGCATATAAGCCAGAAAGAGGACACACTGACATTTTATAATACAGGCTTTGAGGATTATGATAATATATGGCGGAAATATTTTGATCTGGACAGGGACTACGCCGAAATTAAAGAAAAACTGCTTGCAAAGGATTGTGCACTGAAACCGGCGATTGATGCTATGTGGGGCGTGCGCATACTCAATCAGGAGTTTTTTGAAACACTAATATCGTTTATTATATCACAAAACCAACAAATTGTCAGAATAAAACAGATAGTTGCTGCCATATCATATAATTGCGGGCACAGACTTGGTGAAAATGCAGATACAAAGGACGGAATCCTTCCCGGAACATATTATGCTTTTCCGGATGCAAAGGATATACTTGATGCAGGTGTTGAAAGAATATATGAATGCAAGGCGGGATTTAGAAGTCCCTATATAATAGATGCCTGTACCAGATATTCGGACGGAACGATTAACGAGGCAGAACTACTCGGTGCGGATTATGAAGCGTGCATTGATAAACTGAAACAGATAAAAGGGGTCGGCGATAAAGTTGCCAACTGCGTTGCTCTTTTTTCGCTTGGGAAGCGTAATGCTTTTCCTGTGGACGTATGGATAAAGAGAATAATGGAGAGCCTGTATTTTGACAAAGATACACCGGTTACTGTAATCCGGCAGTTTGCTTCGGACAGGTACGGGGAATATGGAGGATACGCGCAACAGTATCTTTTCTATTTCGGTAAGATTAACGAAATAGGTAAAAAATCGAGAAAATAAAAGAAAAATTGAGAAAAACAGAGAAAATACCAGAAAAACACCATGTAATAAACTATCAGAAAATTTGCATACTTGCGATAAAATGACTAATATATAGTCAATGGTTAGCACTCGAACCTAATGAGTGCTAATAAAATATGGAATCAATCGATTAAGGAGGATATAGTATTATGAAGTTAACACCTTTAGGAGACAGAGTAGTATTAAAGCAGCTTGTGGCTGAGGAGACGACTAAGTCAGGTATCGTTATCCCGGGTCAGGCTAAAGAGAAACCGCAGCAGGCAGAAGTTATCGCAGTAGGTCCAGGCGGAGTTATAGATGGTAAAGAAGTTACAATGCAGGTTAAAGTCGGACAGAAAGTTATTTTCTCCAAATATTCAGGAACTGAAGTTAAACTTGATGAAGAGGAATACATTATTGTCAGACAGAATGAGATTCTTGCAGTTATCGAATAATAAATTTTATCCGGAGGTAAATTAATCATGGCAAAAGAAATTAAATACGGAGCCGAGGCAAGAGAAGCACTTGGCGCAGGCGTTAATAAATTAGCGGATACAGTCAGAGTAACACTCGGACCGAAAGGAAGAAACGTAGTTCTTGACAAATCATACGGAGCACCGCTTATCACTAATGATGGTGTTACAATTGCCAAGGAAATTGAACTTGAAGACCCATTCGAGAACATGGGCGCACAGCTTGTTAAAGAAGTAGCAACCAAGACTAATGATGTAGCCGGCGACGGTACTACAACAGCAACAGTTCTTGCGCAGGCAATGATTGATGAAGGAATCAAGAATCTTGCAGCAGGTGCTAATCCTATTATCTTAAGACGTGGTATGAAGAAGGCAACAGATTGTGCTGTAGAAGCAATTGCCAATATGAGTTCCAAGGTTACAGGTAAAGATCAGATTGCAAAGGTTGCATCTATCTCAGCCGGTGATGAAGAAGTAGGTCAGCTCGTTGCAGATGCTATGGAAAAAGTATCAAACGACGGTGTTATCACAATCGAAGAATCCAAGACTATGAAGACAGAGCTTGACGTAGTTGAAGGTATGCAGTTTGACAGAGGATATATTTCAGCTTATATGGCTACGGATATGGATAAGATGGAAGCAGTTCTTGATAATCCTTATATCCTTATTACTGATAAGAAGATTTCCAACATTCAGGAAATCCTTCCATTACTTGAACAGATTGTACAGAATGGTGCCAAACTCCTCATCATCGCAGAAGATGTTGAAGGCGAAGCACTTACAACTCTTATTGTCAACAAGCTCCGTGGTACATTCAATGTAGTAGCTGTCAAGGCTCCGGGATATGGTGACAGACGTAAGGAAATGCTTAAAGATATCGCTATCCTTACAGGCGGTCAGGTTATTTCAGAGGAACTCGGTCTTGAACTTAAGGATGCTACATTTGAACAGCTCGGCCGTGCTAAATCTGTTAAAGTACAGAAAGAGAATACAGTCATCGTTGACGGCGAAGGTTCAAAAGACGAAATCGAAGCAAGGATTGCCCAGATTAAGGCTCAGATTGCAGAGACAACATCTGAATTCGATAAAGAGAAATTACAGGAAAGACTTGCCAAACTTTCAGGCGGTGTTGCAGTTATCCGCGTAGGTGCTGCTACCGAAACAGAAATGAAAGAGAATAAGCTTCGTCTTGAAGATGCTCTTGCAGCAACTAAGGCTGCTGTTGAGGAAGGCATTATCGCAGGCGGTGGATCAGCTTACATTCACGCTTCCAAAGAAGTTGCCAAACTTGCCGATACACTTTCGGGAGATGAGAAGACAGGTGCCAACCTTATTCTTAAAGCTCTTGAGGCTCCGCTTTATCATATCGCACACAATGCAGGACTTGAAGGTGCTGTAATCATCAATAAGGTAAAGGAATCCAATGTCGGAACAGGTTTCGATGCTCTCCATGAAGAGTATGTTGATATGGTTCAGGCCGGAATTCTTGATCCTGCCAAGGTTACAAGAAGTGCTCTTCAGAATGCAACAAGTGTTGCATCGACACTTCTTACAACAGAATCTGTTGTAGCCAATATTAAAGAAGACGCGCCTGCAATGCCGGCCGGCGGAATGGGCGGAATGGGCGGAATGATGTAAATCTGACCAATAGTCTTATATAATAATTATCATTGCGGACGGTCTGCGGACCGCCCGCATATTTTTGTTTATAAAGGGAAAAAAGGATTTACATAATAGATTCTTTAGTGTATACTAATTGAGTGTGTCCGGGGGATATATCCGGTACATAATATCAACATTAAGCAACAATCAGGAGGAAAAAGCATGGTTAGAGCAATAGTTGGAGCCAACTGGGGCGATGAAGGCAAGGGTAAGATAACAGATATGCTTGCTGAGAAATCAGACATTATCGTAAGATTCCAGGGAGGAAGTAACGCAGGTCATACGATCATTAATGATTATGGTAAGTTTGCATTACATTTACTCCCGTCAGGTGTATTTTACAATCATACAACCAGTATTATTGGCAACGGTGTGGCACTTAACATTCCTTATCTTGTTAACGAAATTAAATCAATTGTGGACAGAGGAGTACCGGCACCTAAGATTCTCGTATCCGACAGGGCACAGATTCTTATGCCATACCATGTGGATTTTGATGCATATGAAGAAGAGCGTCTTGGCGGTAAAGCGTTTGGCTCAACTAAGTCTGGAATAGCACCTTTTTACTCAGACAAATATGCCAAGATCGGTTTCCAGGTAAGTGAACTTTATGATGAGACGGCACTCAGGGAGAAAGTAGAGAGAGTAGTAGCATATAAGAACATTCTTCTCGAGCATCTCTATCATAAGCCGACAATGAATCCTGATGATATATATAACACATTGATTGAATACAGAGAAATGATCACACCTTATGTAGCTGACGTTTCGCTTTTCCTTCATGATGCACTTAAGGAAGGAAAGACAGTTCTTCTCGAAGGACAGCTCGGAACACTTAAGGATCCGGATCATGGAATTTATCCAATGGTAACGTCTTCTTCTACACTCGCTGCTTACGGCGCGATAGGAGCAGGAATACCACCTTATGAGATTAAAGATATTGTTACGGTTGTTAAGGCATATTCATCAGCAGTAGGTGCCGGAGCATTCGTAAGTGAGATTTTCGGAGAAGAAGCCGATGAGCTCAGAAAGCGCGGCGGTGATGGCGGAGAATTCGGTGCAACAACAGGACGCCCGAGAAGAATGGGATGGTTCGATGCAGTAGCATCACGTTACGGATGCCGTCTTCAGGGTGCAACAGAAGTAGCACTCACAGTTGTGGATGCACTTGGATATCTTGATGAAATTCCTATGTGTGTCGGATATGAGATAGACGGAGAAGTTACAAAGGACTTCCCTGTGACATATAAGCTTGAGAAAGCTAAACCGGTTCTTAAGAAATTCAAGGGCTGGAAATGTGACATCAGAGGAATCAGAAATTACGATGAACTTCCTAAGGAATGCCGTGATTACATTGAAGCGATTGAAGCAGAAATCGGTGTTCCGATTACTATGGTTTCCAACGGACCGAAGAGACATGATATCATCTTGCGAGAAAGCAAGTTAAATAAATAGCTATTCATTATGCCGTGGCAAAAGTTTTGCCACGGCATAATTTGTTATTTGACATTAATTAGTAAATGGTATAATATAGATATATGATACTTGTAATTTTAATGGGAAGTAACTTGATTACAGCAAATAAACAGGGAAATATAGGAATATATTTTAGTGAGGCATGTAATTATGGAATACGAAGACAAGAACTTCGGCACATAGTATTATTCTGGGGTAGGATGTTTGAAATATCTGAGAAAGGAGAACGAAGGAAATACTTAATGTGTGAGTTGAATAATTAGGAGAAGAGTATATGAAGATACGAAAGTGTATTAAATGCGTATTAACATTAGCATTGACTGTATTGTTGTTTATCGGTGGCGCAGTGAATACTTCGGCAACGATTAATGACAAAAAGATAAGTCTAATGGGTATAATCGATAAAGATAATGCTGATAGAACTTCCTGGATAGACCCTGCAGCGATGTATTTATCTGGTATGGAGAAAACCAGTATTTCTAAATTTAAGGATTTTGATGTAGGAGATATGGTTAACCAATTGTATAAACAAGATATGTTGGTTGTTCATACTCATGGAAATCAAAAAAGCATAATTGCAAATAAAAATTCAGAAAGATCGAGTATTACAACGACGTTGTTGGATACTGTATTTGCAAAGACTTCTTTAAAGCAAATGAGGATATGTTTTATCGGGGCATGTGAATGTGGAAAAGGAGGAAAAAACGCTGATAATTTTGTGAATAAATTATATAGTAAAGGCCCGATATGCGTTATTGGATACACACAGTCTGTTTATACGAAATGTAATCGAACTATGTTGCAGAGATTTTGCAACTATATAAGTTGGGGAAACAATGTCAAGGACGCTTTATTAAAAGCCCAGCAGGATGTGTATGATCAATATGGAACGTATGGATATGTAAATTGCAGATTGGTAAGAGGAAATGACAGTGTAGCTATGACTGACTCGTCATACAAAATGATAGGGACTATAGCATTAGACGATGTGCCAGTATATAGTTGTTCAGAAGAGGAATTTTTCTCACAATTTGAATTGAGTGGTTATGTCATGGAAGTACAAAACATGGATGACTCAGTAATGAAATGCATGAGGGCATACATTAATGATATCAAGACAAATGATATTATATATTGTTTAAAGGATTTACAAGGAAACATAATATCAAAAGGCAGCCCTAGAGTTGGAAATGCAGAGAAAGTTAAAATTGACAATGTTACTAAGCAAGATATTACGAAATACGTTAATGGTAATTACAATATATATTATATTAACGATATTATTGTAGATGTGAGTGATGCGGATAACGCACTAGTTAATGTATACTATTGTGTTGGTGATAGTATAGAAACACTTAATATATCTTTAAATGATGTGTGTGGAAAGTAATAGGAGGTTTTTAAAATGAAAAAGTTAGTTTATGTTTTACTTGGATTGTGTTTTACTATATCGGTTCTGGCCGGATGCAGTAAGAAAAGCAAAGTAAATCTGATGGGAACGGGTGCAGATAATATTACGTCGATAACATTTTATGAGAATGGGACGGAAAAATCAATAGAATGTGACTCGGAAGAGTTCGCTGATATTGTGAAAACTGTTAAGGATAATGAAAACAATGTTGTTACAGCAAATGGAGCTTATAATTTTGTTGGCAGAATGTATGGCAGTGATGCTGAGTATTCAAAATCAATGAATGCCAAGCTGTATGTAGTAACTCTTAAATCAGATACGTCATTATCGTATGCAGGTTATAAGACGGATAAGGCAGTTAAGGTAGTGATAGATTATACCGGAAATTATTGTACGATAATAAATGACGGTAATGAAGGCGATGAGTGTATTTCATTTACGGCTGCTATCGGAAAGAAGTTTTTGAAGGAAGAAACGGAAAACGGCAATGATATTATGGGTGTTCCATCAGATAATATCGATACTATTGAAATGTTTGATTCAACTGGTGCAAAGCAGAGTTTTAAAATTGACTCTGAGGAATATACCAAGATAAGAAATATCATTAATCAAACAGAAAACGATAAGGGAATTATCGATGGTGGTTTTGGAATGGAAATCAAAGGCGATTATCAAAAGTATTCCGCTGACAAACAGACACAGCTGTATGTTGTCAAATTAAAGAACAATCAAGATGTGAATTACAGTAATTACATAGGAATAAATGTGTCGGGAGTTTTAGTTGATGTGAAGCAGGGATGGGTTGGAATGATTATACAAGACAAAGACGGAAATGTAATATACCTGACATTTATGTCTGAAGAGAAATAGCTTTAAGACGTTTATTAAGATGTTTGGTTCAATTATAATCCAAGATACATATTCAATATCTTGGACAAGTGTAAAAGTTAATAGTTATCAGTGTAATAGAAAAGTATAGATTTTCTCTTACAAATGAATTGAGACTGACTGGATAGTTGGTCTCTTTTCTGTTATGCTTTGATTTTTGGCGGCTTGAAAGCAAAAAGGATTTGCGGAACAAACTTTACACACCAATCCGCTTACCAATGTAGCCTACGCTTTGAATGTACCCTACATTGTTGGATTTTGTAGAAGATGTCTGTTATGTCAAAAATAAGCCGCCTTGAATTTAAAATGTGATATCCCGACAGCAATGTGCGCTGAGATAGCTGTTGCAGAATTCGGCGCGTTCACTGACATCTTCACCGAACCATTCCGGCGGAGTGTATGAGACGGCATCTTCTTCGGTGGCAAATTCCACTTCAGCAAGCACCAGGCCTTTATATTCGCCCTCAAAAACATCAAGCTCTATTATAAGATTATTGCCGTCCGGAATCTCATATCTGGTTTTGGTAATTACAATACCGTCAGCTTTGGAGAGAAGATGTTCATATGACTCTTTGGTAAGAGGAAGATTATATTCTTCACGTACAATGAACCCTTTGCCTTTATAAGTAAGATAATAATCATCATTGTCGCGGCGCACGCGGACGGTCGGCGAAGTACACAGATAAGCCTGTTCAATATATCTTTTATTACAATTATCAAGAACGGGCGGGATATTTTTGACGAGAAATTTTCTTTCGATTTCCATTGAATAATACCTCCTATAAGGATAAAATAACACATAAGAAGTAAAATAACCACAGAAAGGATGAAAAATATGAAATTATATGCTTTTTTAGCAGACGGATTTGAGACGGTTGAGGCACTCGGCGTGATTGATATTTTAAGAAGAGGAAAGGTTGATGTATGTACGGTTTCAATAAGCGGTGACCGTATGGTGACGTCATCACACAGAATACCTGTCGAGGCGGACGAACTTTTTGAAAATCTTGATTTTAACGATGGAGATGCACTGTTCCTTCCGGGCGGAGTTCCGGGAACACCTAATCTTGAGGCTCATGAAGGACTCTCGAAACTGATTGACAGATATTATGCCGAGGGTAAGATACTTGCTGCAATATGCGCGGCACCAAGTATTCTCGGACATCACAATATACTTAAAGGCCGTAAGGCAACATGTTTTCCGGGATACGAGAACGAACTTTACGGGGCGGAAAGTACCGGAGCCGGTGTTGTAAGAGACGGTAATGTTATCACTGGCAAGGGAATGGGCAAGACAGTCGATATGGGACTTGAACTTCTTGAAATGATGAGCGATAAGGCGAATGCGGAACTTATCAAAGGTAAAATTCAATACTAAAAATTGCCATTATATTTAAAAAATCCATGCACATAATAATATCACAACAGCAAAGGCTGTTGAGAAAATATAGGGTTTTCGTCAAGAAAATCCAGTTGAAACATTAAATCACGCATGGAGGTGAACAATCATGGCAAGTTATTCAAATTCAAGTAACAAAATGAGCGTTCCAGAGGCAAAGGGAGCAATGGACAAGTTTAAGATGGAAGTTGCTTCTGAACTCGGAGTACCTTTAAAAGAGGGTTACAACGGAGATTTGACTTCACGTCAGGCAGGCTCAATCGGTGGTGAGATGGTCAGAAAGATGATCAAGCAGCAGGAAGAACAGATGTCATCTAAATAACGGATAATGATATCCTGTTGTTAATCTGACAAAGAAAATCCGATATAGACCGGGATTTCCCGGCTTGTATCGGATTTTCACTTTGATTACATGAATAATTCAAGATAATAATAAGGCACAAATAATTTCTCTGCGAATCGTGCTGCCGGAATGTAACTGCCGGCGTTGATAAATACCGGGCAGAATATAAGCGAACCGAGTAACAGCATGGGTATACATACGGTAAATATACGGCTGTGGCGCACGATTAATGAAAATACGGCAGCAAATATACTGCTCAGTGCGATAAGCATAAGCATTGCCGCAAGTTCAATCCATATGCCGGATGAATTTCCGGAAATTACAAGTGAAATTAAAGTCATAACCCCGAAAAGTATCGAAGAAATAAGCGGGTAAATGAACCGGCACAGGATTTTTCTTGAACCGGTAACAGCTGCAAAACTTCCGTATTCAACATCTTTCATATATGTAACGGCTCCGTATAGCGCCGACAGAAATACAAGTATTGCAAGTATTCCGCGGACAGGAAAAGTGATTTTACCTATGGAATCGTTACTTTCCTGTATTCCGTTGATGCCATATGTCTTATAAAGCAGATGAAATGTGACATCGCTGTCAAGGTACCGGCTGTAATAATCCATAAGCCTGTCGGTATACTCTGTATCGGCCATGTTGAAGAGCCCGAGCGATTCGATATGTTTTGTGATTATCGTGCGGCCCTCTATTGCGATCAGTTCGGAATAGACAATTTCATTAATCGAACCCTGGATGGAATTGGAGGGCTGCTGGATTACAAGGATTGCATCCTCGCAGTTTACATCTGCGGCTTTGATACTCAGGTTATCCGGAAAAATAAAACCGCTTATCAGATATGAATTCTTAACATCTTTATATAAATCATCTGCATCATTGTATTCAATGAATTCATATGAACCGTCATATTTAAGCAGGGCATCAGCTAACTCCCTTGATACATGATCGTTGCCATCGATATATATACCGGCGCGGTAGGCACTTTGAACATTATTTTTATGGTAAATCGTGCTCACGGCACAAATTATCGGAATAAGAACCACAAATACGGGTATCAGCGGATTCTTCAGAAGATGTTTGCCAATGATACTGAACCAGATTATAAAATTCCGCATTATCGATCCCTCCCTTTAACCGCGGTTGCAACAAGCGAACCGCTCACAAAAATAATAGTATAAATAACACATGCAAAAATACTGCGTCCGGCTCCGGTGCCATAGAAAACCGATTCCATAAGTGCACACATACTTTTTACCGGAAGATAATTTCCAATGCTGTTTACCGCGTCCGGGAGATAGGGTTCCGGAAGTATACGGCCGCATGCATACATCATAAAAATCCCGGTGCCGAAAATACATAACATACTTATTAACCCGCCATCACCGACACAGCACAGGAACATTATATAGCTTATCGTACATGCAATAATCAGGGCAAGAGCTGCAATGACATGTGCATTAAGAGATATGTACCCGGATGCCGGCGTCAGATTAACGATAAAAAGTGCTGCCAGCATAATGATGAAGAAAGTGATGACAACACCTGCGTACTCACATATGCGTACATAGATATTGCTGATTCCTCCCGTGCGCAGTGATTCCATGACAGCACGCGGTCTGTTGGAAAAACGGTCGATTGCAATGGCACCGCACATTATTAATATAAGTACGATTCCGGAACATATGTAGTAACCGGCGGTAGATGTCTGACCTGTTGCAGACACTTTGTCGGCTTTGAAAAAATACATCCGGTTAAAAGCATATTTCATATAGAAATCATACAATTCATCCTGCGATGGCGTTATATATTCGTCATATCCGTAGTATTCAAGGAAATCACTTACCGCATATATGCCTGCTTCGGATGTGGCGAGAGATTTGGCACCTGCGCTCATCATGGAGCGGAAAATAAGTGTTTCCATTCCTGCGCTTTCCGGTATTACGATTGTGGCAGGAGTGTTAACGCCATACATCAGATCATCTACGAAACCCTCGGGAATTTCAATGATGGCAGATATCTCACCTCTTGCCAGGGCATCCAGTGCAGCGTCTTTGTCCATTGCGATAAAACGGCATATGGATTTAATGCTGTCCATGTTTTTGATGACCTGGAAGCCTACGGATACTGCAGAATCGTCAGCCGGCATAACGGCAGCTATATTTACATCCATCTGACGGCCGGAATCATCGGAGAGCATAGTATTTCCGCATATTCCGATTACAGATACTACAGCCAGAAAAATAATTCCGCATAATAAAAGCCTCGGAATTATACGCAATGTGGATTTTACCTGGAATATGGCAAAAAGAATGTGTTTTCTAATCATTTAAGCCTCCCTATGAGAGATGAAAGCGATGTTCCCGGCGCTATATCCGAAAGTACGCCGTCATTCATAAGAAACATCCGGCTGCACACGGAAAGCTCTCCCTCCTCATGGCTTGCGATTATTATTATTCCGCCGTCCGATATATACTTTAACATATAGTTTTTGATATCTTCCTTGCAGACGATGTCAAGAGAAGCACCGGGTTCGTCAAGAATAAGTATGGAAGGATCCCCGGCAATTGAACATGCAATGCTTAACCGTTTCTTCATGCCCCCGGAAAGTGTACGTACGGTGGAATGAAGATATTTATCTATTCCAAAGTCGGCAATGATACCGCTTTTGATGTCGTTTTTGAGATTATGTGTACTGTCGCAGTACCAGAGTTTAAGATTGTCAAGTACAGTAAGATTGTCAAAAAGCGGATTTTCCTGCGGAACATATCCTACAAGCTTTCTGAAAACGGATTTACGCGAAAGGGGGCTTGAACCGTCGTAAAGTATATCCCCGGAGTCCGGCCTGTGCGCTCCGCACAGAACCTTAAGCAGCGTTGATTTGCCGCAGCCGTTGGCGCCTACGATTCCGATGCATTCGCCCTTGTCGGCGGTGAATGTGATATCGTTAAGAATTTTCTTCCTGCCGTAACTTTTGCTAATATGTGATACCTCTATGTATGACATGATACAATCTCCTTAAAATAATAACAGACTTATTCTACTATAAGAAACATCAATCCGCAAGTTTTTTGACACGGTCTGAAAAAGGTCTGAAAAAGCCTGACAAAACCCTATAATTTGTTGACATTCCGCCGGTATTTGTGCTATAATACCCGCTGTATGACCGTTAATGTGGTGTCTGCCGGATTTGCGCTGCACATCTATGGCGGATACATATATATAAATTATCACGGTTTTTCATCGCAAGGAGGAAATTTTTAAAATGAGTTTTACAGTAGAAAATTTAGAGAAAAACATGGCAAAACTTACTATCGAGGTATCTGCGGAGGATTTTGAGAAAGCTCTTCAGAAAGCTTACGAGAAAAATAAAAACAAAATCGCGGTTAACGGTTTCAGAAAAGGTAAAGTACCTCGCGCTGTAATAGAGAAAGTATACGGAGCAGGAGTTTTCTATGAAGACGCAGCTAATATCCTTATACCTGAGGAGTATTCAAAGGCAGCCGAAGAAAGCAAACTTGATATAGTATCACAGCCGGAAATCGATGTTACACAGATTGAGAAGGGCAAGAGCTTCATTTTTACAGCAGAAGTTGCGCTTAAGCCTGAGGTAACACTTGGCGAGTATCTCGGAGTTGAGATTGAGAAAACAGATGCCAAGGTAACAGCAGATGATGTTAAGGCAGAACTTGAGAAAGTAAGAGAACAGAATGCAAGACTTGTAGATGTTACAAGCAGAGGCGTAAAAGATAAAGACCAGGCAGTTATTGACTTTGAGGGATTTGTGGACGGAGTTCCATTTGAAGGCGGTAAGGGAGCAGATTATCCTCTTACAATCGGTTCACACTCATTTATCGATAACTTCGAGGAGCAGCTTATCGGAGCCAAGATTGGTAAAGAGGTTGAGGTTAACGTAACATTCCCTGAAAATTATCAGGCAGCAGAGCTTGCAGGCAAGCCGGCTACATTCAAGGTAACGGTTAAGGCTATCAAAGTTAAGGAACTTCCTAAGCTTGATGATGATTTTGCAAAGGACGTTTCCGAATTCGATACACTTGCAGATTACAAGGCTGACATTAAGAAGAACCTTACAGAGAAGAAGAAAGAAGAAGCTAAGAGAGAGAAGGAAGCAAAAGCAGTTGCCAAGGCAGTTGAGAATGCGTCAATGGATATTCCAGAAGGCATGATCAAGCTCCAGGTTAACAATATGGTTAACGAATTTGCCCAGAGACTCCAGATGCAGGGACTTTCAATCGATCAGTATATCCAGTATATGGGTTCCAACCATCAGCAGTTTATGGAGAGCCTTAAGCCGGAAGCAGTTACAAGAATTAAGAACAGCCTTGTTCTTGAGGCAGTTGTTAAGGCTGAGAATATCACAGCTACAGAAGATGACTTCGAAGAAGAAGTAAAGAGAATGGCTGATATGTATAAGATGGAAGTTGACAAGGTTAAAGAAATCCTCGGAGATAACGAGAAAGAGCAGATCATGTCAGACCTTGCCATCCAGAAAGCAGCAGAGCTTATTGCATCTAAGGCAGTTGAGAAGGCAGCTCCTAAGGCAGCAGCAGAATAATCAATCTACTGCACGATAGTGTAATTTATAATGCAGGAGGCAGATAATATGAGTTTAGTACCTTATGTCATTGAGCAGACCAGCAGAGGAGAACGCTCCTACGATATCTACTCAAGATTACTTAAAGAAAGAATTATTTTCCTTGGAGAGGAAGTTACGGATGCTTCGGCAAGCGTAATAGTTGCACAGTTGCTTTTCCTTGAGTCGGAAGACCCGAATAAGGACATTAGTTTATATATTAACAGTCCGGGCGGATCGGTAACGGCAGGTATGGCAATATATGATACGATGAAATACATCAAATGTGATGTATCAACAATCTGTATCGGAATGGCAGCAAGTATGGGAGCATTCCTTCTTGCAGGCGGTACCAAGGGCAAGAGATTTGCACTTCCTAATGCGGAGATAATGATTCACCAGCCAAGCGGCGGTTCTAAGGGACAGGCATCCGATATGAAAATTGTGGCTGACCACATTTTGAAGACCAAGGATAAGCTCAACAGAATTCTTGCTGAGAATACAGGTAAATCACTTGATGTAATTGAACGTGATACAGACAGAGATAATTATATGTCAGCTGCTGAGGCAGTTGAATACGGACTTATCGACAGTGTTGTATCCAACAGAGAATAAGATAAATAATCCGGCCCCCGGAAGAGATATGCTTTCGGGGGCTGTAAGTTTTAAAAAATAATTTTAACTGGGCACAGGAGGTATTGTTGTGGCAGGAAAGAAAGACGGAGATTTGTGTGTATGTTCTTTTTGCGGAAAGAACCAGAAGCAGGTCAGAAAATTAATCGCAGGTCCGGGAGGGGTCTATATCTGCGATGAGTGTATAGACATTTGTAATGAAATTATGTCAGAAGAGTTCGATGATGAACAGTCTGCACAGACAGAATATTCAGAAGAAGATAATTTCGGCATTAATCTTTTGAAACCTATCCAGATTAAGGAACACCTTGATGAGTATGTTGTCGGACAGGATGAGGCTAAGAAGGTACTTGCCGTTTCAGTATATAATCACTATAAGAGAATTTTGTGTAATGACGAAGTGGATGAAGATGGAGTTGAGCTTCAGAAGAGCAATATACTTATGCTTGGACCTACGGGTTCCGGTAAGACATATCTTGCACAGACACTTGCGAAGATTCTTAATGTTCCTTTTGCGATAGCCGATGCTACCACACTTACAGAAGCGGGATATGTAGGAGAGGATGTTGAAAATATTCTTCTCAAACTTATCCAGGCAGCGGATTATGATGTCCCGAAAGCAGAAAAAGGTATCATATATATAGATGAAATAGACAAGATAACGCGTAAATCAGAGAATGTGTCAATCACAAGAGATGTATCCGGAGAAGGCGTGCAGCAGGCACTTCTTAAGATACTTGAAGGAACAATGGCATCAGTACCTCCGCAGGGCGGCAGGAAACATCCTCAGCAGGAACTTATATCAATTGATACGACCAACATTCTTTTTATCTGCGGCGGAGCATTTGACGGCCTTGATAAGATAATTGAGTCCAGAATGGACCAGAAGTCAATCGGTTTCAATGCGGACATCAAAGAACGCAATGAGCAGAATATAGGAGAACTTTTTTCCAAAGCACTTCCGCAGGATTTTGTTAAATTCGGCCTTATTCCTGAATTTGTGGGCCGTATTCCTGTTACGGTTGCGCTTGATATGCTTGATGAGAATGCTCTGGTTGATATTCTTACCAAGCCGAAGAATGCACTGGTTAAGCAGTACAGAAAACTCTTTGAATATGATGAAGTTGCGCTCAAAGTTACGGATGAGGCTGTAAGGGCGATTGCTAAGAAGAGTCTTGAGCGTAAGACGGGTGCAAGAGGACTTCGTTCCATAATGGAGAAGGCAATGATGGATGTTATGTACCGTATTCCATCAGATGATAATATCTCCGAATGTATCATAACAGAGAAGACAATTACAGAGGGTGCAGCACCTGAACTGAAATACAGAACCGATGAAGTGGGAACTAAAGAGAGTGTAACCCATACACTCGATAAGAATAACGGAGAAAGCGCATGAAAAAAGAAATCGAAACTTTGCCGATTATTGCACTTAGAGGAATGACCATACTACCATATATGGTCATTCATTTTGATGTCAGCAGAAAAAAATCAATAAAAAGCGTAGAATATGCGATGAAGAACGGACAGAGGATATTTCTTGTGTCACAGAAATCACCGGATATCATAAAACCGGACAGGGATGATGTCGTTGACTATGGTACCGTCTGCGAAATACAGCAGATAGTAAAACTTCCCGGAGGACTTGTAAGAGTACTTGTAAAAGGATTAATGCGCGCAAGGTGTATTGATTTTACTGGAACAGATGATTATCTTGAAGGAACGGTGGAATTATGCGGCACGGACGAGGAAGAACTCGATGCCAATGAACGTGAAGCATGTACGGAACTCCTTAAAGAGATGATGAATCATTATTACATAGCTTCCGGACGCAGTCAGGGTGATAATATATCACGCAACAGTGCCATACGCGGTCTCGATGAGATTATATATGAAATTGCCTCGGAATGTACAACGGACCAGTTCAAAAGACAGGCATTCTTAGATGAGGATGATATATGGTTACGATACGAAATGGCATGCACAATGGTTTCCAATGAGCTTAATGTCATGGAAATCAAAAAGAAAATGTCAGAAGACATAAGACGTAAAATCGATAAGAACCAGAAAGATTTTATTCTCAGAGAGGAAATCCAGGCAATCAGGGAGGAACTCGGCGAGGATAATTATGAAGAGGATGTTGACCGCTTAAGAAGCATGACAGAGAAACTTAATGCACCTGATGAAATCAAAGACAGGATTTTCCGCGAAATCAGCAGATATAATACACTTTCCGGAAGTTCGGCGGAAGCATCAGTGAGCAGAGGTTACATAGAAACCATGCTTGAACTTCCGTGGAATAAGCGTTCCAAGGATAATAATGATATAGTGCGTGCGGAAAAAATCCTGAATCGTAATCACTACGGACTTGATAAAGTCAAAAAGCGTATACTTGAGGTGCTTGCCGTAAGAGCTCTCAAAGGAGGAAACCACAGTCCGATAATATGCCTTGCAGGCCCTCCGGGAACCGGTAAAACATCAATTGCATCGTCCATAGCCAAGGCTCTTAACCGCAAATATGTGAGAATATGCCTTGGAGGAGTGCGTGATGAAGCTGAGATAAGAGGTCATCGTAAGACATATATCGGAGCAATGCCGGGACGCATAATAGAGGCCCTTAAGAGTGCCAAGGTAGGTAATCCGTTAATGCTGTTGGATGAGATAGACAAAGTCGGAACGGATTCAAGAGGAGACACGGCATCCGCACTGCTGGAGGTGCTTGACGGAGAGCAGAATTCCGCATTCAAGGATCATTATATAGAGGAGCCGGTCGATTTATCGGATGTGCTTTTTATAGCAACAGCCAATGACACACAGGCGATACCGCGTCCGCTTCTTGACAGAATGGAAGTGATAGAACTTAACAGTTATACGGAGGTTGAGAAATTCCATATTGTCAAAGAGCACCTTGTCGGAAAGCAGCTTAAGGAAAACGGGCTGACAAAGAGGCAGGTATCCTTTAATGATGATGTTTTACATAAAATTATCACTAATTATACCAGAGAAGCCGGCGTAAGAGAACTTGAACGTCAGATTGGTGCATGCTGCCGTAAGGCCGCAATGTACATAGTCGGAGGAGAAAAGATAACCAACAGGATAACTGCAAAGAATCTTGAAGAGTATCTCGGACCGGAGAAATATGACGATGAAGAGATGCAGGCAGAGGATATGGTTGGTGTTGTAAAAGGTCTTGCGTGGACAAGCGTGGGTGGAACGACGCTTGATGTGGAAGCTGTCCTCATGGCAGGAAAGGGTGGACTCACACTTACGGGTAAGCTAGGTGATGTCATGAAAGAATCCGCACAGGTTGCACTTGGATATATCCGCTCTATTGCGGATAAATACAATATTGACCCTGAAGTTTTTGCTAAGAATGATATTCATATTCATGTTCCGGAAGGAGCAGTGCCTAAGGATGGACCGTCAGCCGGAATAACCATGACTCTTGCGATGATATCTGCGCTTACAGGACGTAAAGTGCGCCATAATATAGCTATGACAGGAGAAGTAACTCTTCACGGTCAGGTTCTTCCTATCGGCGGACTTAAAGAAAAACTTCTGGCCGCATCCATAATCGGAATCAAGGAGGTCCTTATTCCGGACAAGAACGGGAAAGATTTGTATGAAGTGGATAAGGAAGTATTGGATAAACTTAAGATACATACTGTTAAAAATATGGATGAAGTTGTGGAACATGCACTGAGAGGAGAAGAATAATGGTAATAAAAAAGGTTAATCTCGAAACTGTATGCGGTATAACAAGCAAACTCCCGGAAAATACACTTCCGGAGGTGGCTTTTGCCGGTAAGTCAAATGTCGGTAAATCTTCCATGATCAATGCATTGATGAACCGCAAGTCATATGCCAAGACATCATCGCAGCCGGGTAAGACACAGACAATTAATTTCTACAATATCAATGAAGTATTTTATTGTGTTGACCTTCCGGGATACGGATATGCCAAGACATCTGTTGAAACCAGGCAGAAATGGGGTAAGATGATCGAAAAATATCTTAAGACATCCAAACAGCTGCGTCAGGTGTTCTTATTGATAGATATAAGGCATAAACCATCCGAAAACGACAGGATAATGTATGAATGGATTAAATATCAGGGATATTCACCTATTATCATAGCTACGAAACTTGATAAAATAAACCGCAGCCAGATTCAGAAACAGATAAAAATAGTCCGCGAAGGACTTGGAATGCCTTCTGACGGACTGATAATTCCTTTTTCGGCTGAGACCAAACAGGGTCTTGATAAGCTGTGGGAAGTTATTGATGACATTGTTATGTAATCATATGCTTCATTACGAATTCATAGATTTCCTGACTTTTGTCTTTCCAGTTTGTACACATAATATCGGCAACATCCTCGTCCGGAACGGACAGGGTGAGGTCGATTATGCTGGAGCCGTTTTCTTTAATACAGCAGTGAACCGCATAATCACCTGTGGTGGTTCTGTAATATTCTGAAATCACATTGGCAGCCTGCTTTAATTCATATTTATTTCTTTTGAGGTAATCATTTACCTCTTTTTTGATTTCATCAGATACTTTGTTGCCGAAATATTCAAGCATTTCACGGCCGCTGTCGGAGAGTGTATAACTCGTATTGCTCCGGCTGCTTTCAACATTGATGAGACCATCATCCTGAATGATTCCGAGAACCTGCTGGATAGTTGCAAAATCAGTATATCCGGTTTCTAATATGAATCCTGTTATGGCATTATTGGAGAGTGGAAAACTGACTCTGTCAAGCATATAGAGTATTATTAATTTATATAGTGTGATCGATTCAACCGCCATCACGGTACCTCTTTCCCTGATAAGTATTTCTGATCCTGAATTCTTTATTGATTGAATTCAGAACTCTTTTTTTGTCAGTGCTCCACATCGGAGCAATGAGAAGGTTCTTCGGGCCGTCACCCGTAATTCTGTGTATTACGATATCATCCGGAAGGACTTCTATCATATCTACTACAGTTTGCACATATTCATCCTGATCCATAACATTGAATCTGCCGGATTCGTAATCTGTGGCCAGATCGGTTCCCTTAAGAACATGAAGCAGCTGGAGCTTAATTCCCTGGTTGTGAAAACGCCCAAGATAACGGGCGCATTCAATATGCCCATCATGGCTTATGCCCGGAAGACCTATTATCACATGAGTGATGAAGTTTATACCCGCTGCACATAGTCTTGAAACAGCTGATTCATATACAGTTAAAGGGTATCCGCGTCTTATGTAATCCGCAACATTATCATCAATCGTCTGGAGCCCCAGTTCAACCCACACAGGCTTGATCCGGTTGATATCCGCCAACAGTGCAATGACATCATCATTAAGACAGTCCGGCCTCGTGGCAATTGATATTCCGACAATGGCAGGGCTGTTAACGGCAGGCTCATACAAATGTTTAAGAACCCGGACGGGAGCGTAAGTATTGGTATATGCCTGATAATATGCGATAAAACTATTTCCGGTATATTTGGAAGCCACCTGCGACACGGCTGAATTAAGCTGTGAACTTATATCAAGCATTGGATCGGCTGCAAAATCACCGGAACCACCGGCGCTGCAGAAAATACATCCGCGCGTATCAATAAGCCCATCGCGGTTGGGACACGACAGGCCCGCATTCAATGATATTTTGTATATTTTCTCGTGAAACAATTCCCTGTAATACATATTGGCAGAGTAATAAGGAAGATGTTCCATATTATCTGATATGATCCATAACGGCGTGGCTTACAACATCGGCAACTCTCGGGTCAAAAGCTTCAGGAAGAATGTTGTTTTCGTTAAGTTCCTCATCGGCAACAAGGCCTGCAATTGCATTAGCAGCGGCAAGCTTCATTTCCTCTGTAATCTGTGTGGCACGTCCCTCTAATGCACCCTTGAAGATGCCCGGGAAAGCTACGACATTATTGACCTGATTAGGGAAATCACTGCGTCCTGTACCGACAACCTTCGCACCGGCTGCCTTGGCAAGATCAGGCATAATTTCAGGAACAGGATTTGCCATTGCAAAAAGAATGGCGTCTTTGTTCATTGATGCAACCATTTCTTCAGATACGATTCCGGGAGCGGACACTCCGACGAAGATATCAGCACCTTTAAGAGCATCTGCGAGAGTTCCGGACTCACCACCAAGGTTGGTAACTTCTACCATCTGTTTCTGCATCCAGTTAAGGTCAGGCGAGTTCTTGGAAAGTATGCCTGACTTATCACACATAATAATATTGCTAAAACCATATGTCAGAAGAAGCTTGGTAATTGCAACGCCGGCTGAACCTGCCCCGTTAACAACGACGCGGCATTCTTCTTTACGCTTTCCGGTTACTTTAAGCGCATTGATGATACCTGCCAGAACAACGATAGCGGTTCCGTGCTGGTCATCATGGAATACAGGGATGTTAAGGGCCTCTTTGAGACGTTCTTCTATTTCAAAACATCTTGGGGCTGAGATGTCCTCAAGATTGATTCCGCCGAAAGCAGGGGCGATGTTGATAACTGTTTTAATGATTTCTTCGGTATCCTGTGTGTCAAGGCAGATAGGAACAGCATTGACATTACCGAATTCCTTGAAAAGAACAGCTTTGCCCTCCATTACAGGCATGGCTGCATATGGTCCGATATTGCCAAGCCCCAGAACGGCACTTCCGTCCGATACTACGGCAACGGTGTTGGCTTTAATGGTGTATTTGTATGCAAGTTCCTTATCCTTGGCAATAAGTTTACAAGGTTCGGCAACGCCCGGTGTATACGCAAGTGCAAGATCCTCTCTTGTTCTGATGGTACATTTGGAAGCTGTTTCAAGTTTTCCGTTCCATTCTTCGTGAAGCATCAATGCTTTTTCATTGGTTGTCATTGTTATTGTCCTCTTCTTTCATTATGATCATGTTCTCAGAGTACGGTTTATCCTGAAAAACCGCGATTATTTCTATTGTATCACGACTGTATTTTTTAGTAAACGGCAAATTTGAAAATAGTGTGAAAATAGTGTGAAAACAGGAAAGTTATGATTGACATGCAATCTAAAAAAGAGTAACATTTACGCATGAAGTTGAGAAACTTATACAGCTGACCAATCTGGTTGTCTTAGATTCCTATTTTAACCCCAATACGAAACGAAGTCCGAATATAACCCAGGAGTTGAAATTCGGACATTTAAGAAGGAGATATGTATGAGAGAAAAATTAGAAACACTTTCACTTGCTGCCCTTAAGGACATTGCGAAAAACAAACAGATAAAGAATATATCGGCAATGCGTAAGAAAGAACTTATCGATGCCATTCTTGAGACTGTTTCGGACGAAGAAAATAATAAAACGGCAGAGCAGACTCCGGCTTTGCAGGAGAATACCAAAGAGAACACTCCGGCGCAGGCTCAGGGTCAGACGAAGCAGACATCCGGTGGAACCAATATGGCAAGCATCGGTGAAGAACCTTACAGACAGGATTATGACCCGGCAATGGTTGACCGTACGTCAAAGGCGGACGGAATACTTGAGGTAATGCCTGACGGATACGGATTTATAAGATGCGCCAATTATCTCCCAGGAGATAATGATATTTATGTTTCACCGGTCCAGATTAGAAAGTTCGGACTTAAGACCGGAGATATTATTGTAGGCGCCAAGAGAATTAAGAATCAGGGCGAGAAGTTCAGCGCACTCCTTTATATGGAGTCGGTCAACGGATATAAACCGTCGGATATACCCAAGAGAACTCCGTTTGAGAAACTTACACCTATTTTTCCTAATGAGAGAATACATCTTGAACAGCCATCAAGCAGTACCGCAATGAGAATAATGGATTTGATATCCCCTATTGGCAAGGGACAGAGAGGTATGATAGTATCACCTCCTAAGGCCGGTAAGACAACACTCCTTAAGCAGGTTGCCAAATCAATAACCACAAGCAATAAATCAATGCATCTTATAATATTGCTTATTGATGAGCGCCCGGAGGAAGTTACGGATATCAGGGAATCGATACAGGGCGATAATGTCGAAGTGATCTATTCTACGTTTGATGAACTTCCGGAACATCATAAGAGAGTATCAGAGATGGTAATTGAAAGAGCAAGAAGACTTGTTGAGCATAAGCAGGATGTATGTATCCTTCTTGATAGTATAACGAGACTGACAAGAGCTTATAATATAGTAATTGCGCCGAGCGGACGTACACTTTCGGGTGGTCTTGATCCGGCGGCACTTCATATGCCAAAGAAGTTCTTCGGTGCAGCACGTAATATGCGTGAGGGCGGTTCTCTTACAATTCTTGCCACAGCACTTGTTGATACCGGAAGCAAGATGGATGATGTCGTATTCGAGGAATTCAAAGGAACCGGTAATATGGAGATTGTCCTTGACCGTAAGTTATCGGAAAAACGTATTTTCCCGGCCATCGATATTGCTAAATCAGGAACAAGACGTGAGGATCTGCTTCTTAGCAGGGAAGAAAGGGAAGCGGTCGAAATTATGCGCAAGGCACTTAACGGAATGCGCTCCGATGAGGCGGTTGAGAGAATACTTGACATATTCTCCAAAACCAGCAATAATGCGGCGTTCTGTCAGTATATTAAGAAAACCAGACTTGTTTAGTAATAGGAGTTTGTAATGAAAAGTAATGCAGAGACATCTAAATCTAATAAGAAGAGTAAAGGATACGGTATGAAAATAGCTATGGCAGCAGGACTCGGTACATTGCTGGTATGCGGGATTGTGGCCATAGGACTTATTGCTTTTTCGGATTTATTTTCCATTAAGCCGGCGGCATCACCGTCAAGGGAATATAATTATAATGACCCGTACAGCGGACTTAAGCCGGATAAGAATAATTCTAAAGAAAAATCACTTAAAGTACAGTATCTCGGAGATGTTCTGTATGCCGGAGGACAGGCGGTTCCGGACAGCTTCGAGGTTATACTTGAACGTGAAGACGGAAGTACTGAAAGAGTTACCGATTATGAGAGTGTTGTACTTGATGACAGCTTCAGGCTTACGGAAGGAACCAATACAATAGAATTTACATATGACGGTTTGAAAGCATCTGTTGATGTTAATGCTGTCAATGTAAGAAACCTGCCTTATCCGCCGAATTATGTTTTGAGAAGCGTTGATATTACGGCGGCACAGCAGAAAGTAGATGGCCTCAATAATGGTACTTTATCATTCGCCGATGCTTTTTCAAATATGTCATTTACCGGAGATTCACAGATAAGGGCACTTGCTACCAATGGAATTATTTCGGAAGAGTACATCGTTGCGCGTAACGGTGAAAGTTATGATTTCTTCAATGATAATATGGACAGTGTAATAGCTATGGCATCCGGAAAAGATGCAGTTATTGTCCATTACGGAATAAATACCCTTTCTACATCGGCTGAGGAGAGAAGTAACAGAATCACCCAGTATAAGGATCTGCTTCTACGACTTAAGAACGCATGCCCGGATACAAGGATAATTGTCAGCGGAGTGTTCCCGGTTTGTTATACGATATTCGGTTCACAGCAGAGATTTGAATATATCAATGATTATGATTTTGAACTCTGTGAAATGTGCATGGAAATCGGTGTGGAATATTTAAGTGACAATGCTTATATGATGGAGCATCAGGATGTGTTCGGAAGTGACGGACTTCATTTGACCAAGGAGTTCTATACGGGTTACTGGCTTAAGAATCTTGTAACAACAATGGGACTTTGAGAAATTTAATTAAAATATGAGAGAGGTGTCTGCAATGGACAAGACTAAATTAATACCGGCACTTATAGTATCAATTACGATACTGGTGCTGTTGATAATAACAACAGTTGTTACGAATATTAACAAAGGAAACAAAACAAATACATCTGAAGGCGAATCATACCTTGCGGCATTGGAAAGCCAGGATGTGAAGAAAGTTGAGAACAACCTGAGGGATTCGGATACAACCAACCCGGAGACTACGGATTCACAGGCGGAGGAAACATCCGCGGATAAAGAAACGGAAGCCCCGACCGATGAACCCGGAACCAAACCGGAAGAGACGGAAGCCCCGACTAAAGCAACGGAGACCCAGCCGGCAGCAAAGCCTGATAATAACAGTGGCACTAAGGGAAGCCTGCCGGCAGGTTTTTACGGAAGTAACCAGTCGTGTTATCTGCCGTATACCGTTGACAGCGATAAAGCATCCGCTGTGGCAGACAAACTGGCAGCGGGAACAATTTCCACCAAAGAGGTCTTCAAGGATACCCTTTTTGTCGGTGACTCAATAATGACAGGTTTTTCGGATTTTGAACTTGCCAACAAAGGAAATGTAATTGCCACGGTTGGCGCATTCCTTAAACCGCATCTTGAAAACAACATTAGCACTGTAATAAATTACAATCCTAAATATCTTGTTCTCCACTACGGACTGAATGAGATGAGCGATGACAAGCAGATTATGAATGCTTTTATAAACAATTACACGGCAGATATTAAGAAACTCAAGGCCGGTCTTCCGTCTACAAAGATAATAGTATGCGGACTTATGCCTGTTAAGCAGGCTGCTGTTGATGCACAGGACCGTCTTAAGATGGTAGGCACTTATAACGAGCGCATCCGTGCGATGTGTGTGGAACTTGGAGTAGCATATAGCGAGGATTCACAGTTGTTTGTTGATAACGGTGATTTGTATACCAAGGATGGTATACATGTGCAGCGCCCGCTTTATGTAAAATGGATCAATTATCTGGTTAAGGAAATGGGTATATACTGATATGTCACTTAGAGTAAAAGAATTTCTGGTTGTGGTATGCCTGGTTGCTTTTGTCATTTTTATAAGCCGGCAGAACAGTTATACCGACGTGGATGCCACAGAGATTATGGATAACATAATACAATCAACCGACATGGGAGATATGGAAAAATTCGGCAATACCGAATTTAAGAAATCATTTGGCGTAAATGCCAATGATTACGATGGGATAGCATATTACGGACACCAGTCGGTAATGAACAGTGAAACTATTCTGGTTATACGCCTTAAGTCAGAAGACCAGGGTGAGAATATAATAGATATAATCAATACCCTCAAAGAGACCAATATGGAGCTTTTCAAGTCATATGCTGCAGATCAGTACAAGCTGTTGTCGGAAAGTATATTGGAACAAAAAGGTAAATATGTGTTATATGTGGTTTCGGATGATGCCGGTTCAATCGAGAAGGCATTTACGAAAAGTATAACGGAATAGGAGCGAACAAATGGTTTTCAGCAGTCTGAACTTTTTATTTATATTTTTGCCGATAACGCTCCTTCTATATTATATATGCAAAGATATTACATGGAAGAACGTGATTCTGCTTATTGCAAGTCTTGTTTTCTATGCATGGGGCGAGCCTGTATATATTATCCTTATGGTTATAAGTATCTTATTTAACTACCTGATCGGAAAAGATATAGAACAGAGCAGCCATCCGAAAGCAACACTTGTATTCGGAATAATAATCAATATTCTGATACTCGGATATTTCAAGTATTCGGGAATGCTTGTGGATACAATTAATTCAATAGCGGGATTGTCCATTCATAAAAGGGAGCTTGCACTGCCTGTGGGTATATCATTCTACACATTCCAGGCGATGTCATATATTATTGATGTATATCGTAAGGACAGCAAAGCCCAGCAGAAAATATTGCCTTTTGCAGTATACATTACGATGTTCCCGCAGCTTATAGCCGGACCGATAGTGCGTTATGAAGATATTGAGAGACAGCTTACCGTGAGGAGATTCTCCGGAAATGATTTCTCTGGCGGTGTCCTTACATTCATAAAAGGTCTTGCACAGAAAGTGATTCTTGCCAACTGCATAGGAGCAGTCCACACGGAGATTCTGGGAATGACGGACCGTGGTGCTGTGGTTGCATGGATTGGTGCGATTGCTTATACATTACAGATTTTTAATGATTTTGCCGGATATTCCAATATGGCAATAGGACTCGGCAAGATGCTTGGATTTACTTTTCCGAAGAACTTTGACAGACCTTATGCGTCTACAAGTGTTACAGAGTTCTGGAGAAGATGGCATATATCACTCAGTACATGGTTTAAGGAGTACCTGTATATACCTCTCGGAGGTAACCGTAAAGGCAAATTCAGGCAGGTTATTAATCTTTTGATCGTGTGGTCGCTTACGGGATTGTGGCATGGCGCTGCATGGAATTTCGTGGCATGGGGACTTTATTACGGCATACTTCTTATTCTTGAGAAATTTGTGTTAAATAAGCTCCGCGCGAAACTTCCGAAAGCGGTTAACTGGCTTACAACATTTATTATAGTGATTATCGGATGGGTATTTTTCTTCAGCAATTCATTCTCCGGGGCAGCCGATTACCTTGGAACCATGTTTGGTGCCAACGGTTTTGCAACGGCCGATACATTATTCTATCTGTTGGGATATATTGTAATCATGATTCTTGGAATGGTGCCTGCCGTGGTAAGTTTTGATGACAATGGTAAGAAACCGGCAGTTATTAAATGGATAGCATGTATATTACTATTTGTACTCTCGGTGGCATTCCTTGTGAGCGAGAGTTATAATCCATTCCTGTATTTCAGGTTTTAGGAGGGAGCGTTTATGAAAAAAAGTGCTTCAAGAATTATTACGATAATTTTTCTTTGTCTGATGCCTGTGTGGATGTTTGCATCCAAAGATGTCAAATTCTCGGAGAAAGAAAACAGATATATGGCGACGTTTCCGAAGATAAGTGCGGAAACGGTGAAAAACGGCAGTTTTATGACTGATTTTGAAACTTATCTTACGGATCAGTTCCCGGTAAGGGATGCATGCATTGCATTAAAAACCAACACATTGAAGCTGTTCGGCCAGCGTAGGATTAACGGCGTATATATTGCGTCAAACGGTTATCTTATAGCCGGTGAGGAAGAATTCAATGAGCAGAAAGTTGAAGAACTGACGAAAAGTATCAATAAATTTGCCGCAAATGTGGATAAGGATGTTGATGTGAATTTTATGCTTGTTCCAAATGCAGTGAGCATATATGAGGCGAAGCTCCCGTACAACGTCAAATCCACGCAGAGAGACACGATGGATTTTGTGAAGGATAATCTTTCGGATAAAATCAGGTTTGTGGATGTGTATGACACATTAAAAGATAATGTTTCCCAGCAGCTATATTATAAGACGGATCATCATTGGACCACGCGCGGTGCGTTTATCGCATTTACGGATTATGCCAAAGCAGTGGGGCTTGATACGGATTCGGTGGATTATGATTTTATGTCCGTCGCAGGTGATTTTCAGGGAACACAGGCCTCTAACTGTGGAATATACAGCAGTTACGACAATGTGAATATATGTGTTCCGAGGAACAGTGAAGGTTCATATGTCGTCAATTACATTGAAAAGACGGAAAAGAAAGCCACACTTTTTGACGAGAGCAAGCTTGGAGAGAAAGACAAATATCTTGTCTTTATGGGTGGTAATTATTCGGAAGTTGACATAACGACTAATGCGGGAACCGGTAAGAATCTTCTTGTAATAAAAGATTCATATGCGAACTGCATGATTCCGATGCTCACGCCTTATTATGACCACATAATAGTTGTGGATCCGAGATATTATTATGATGATATATATGAACTGGTGCGCGGAAGCGGAATTACCGATGTGCTTTTCCTGTACAATGTGAATTCGTATGTCACTGACAATTCACTTGGGGATATTCTTAATAATATTCCTTCACAAGACGCAGAATAATTCAAAAAGTGGTTGCATTGGATAAATTAGTATGATATACTTTAAAAGCTGTTTTAGGATAAAGCGAATTGTGCGCTGGCAGCAAATTTGGTAAAATTGTTATTATGACGATAGACCATATGGTATGTCATAGTGGATTTTATAATAGCGAGGTGAAATCATGAAAGAAGGAATCCATCCAGATTACTATCAGGCAAAGGTTGTTTGCAACTGTGGTAATGAATTCGTAACAGGATCTACTAAGGAAGATATCCACGTAGAAATCTGTTCTAAGTGCCATCCGTTCTATACAGGTCAGCAGAAGGCTGCTGCAGCTCGTGGACGTATTGACAAGTTCAATAAGAAGTATGGCGTAACACAGAACAACTAACAGTTGGACGGGTAATAGGGTTGAGATTGTCTAATCTCAACCCATTTTGCGTATAAGGAGATATATTATTATGAAATATTCCGGAATAGGCGGACAAGCTGTAATTGAAGGCGTAATGATGAGAAATAAGAACAAGTACGCCGTAGCGGTTCGTAAGCCTGACGGTGAAATAGAAGTTAAGACAGACGAGTGCGGCGGAATAGCAGCGAAGAATGCATTCTTCCGTCTGCCTTTTATCAGAGGAATGGTTAATTTTATAGATTCCCTGGTACTTGGGATGTCGACACTTACATATTCGACATCTTTTATAGAAGAAGACGAAGATACATCTAAGAAGACCGAAGAAGAGAAAAAGAAATCGGATGCGGTGTTTAACGTGATCACAATTCTTATTTCCGTTGTGCTTGCGGTAGGTATATTCATGGTCGGACCGTATTATCTGTCACTTCTTATCGGCAGATATATTAAGAGCGAATCATTGGTAATACTTATAGAAGGACTTATAAGAGTATGTATTTTTGTCGGATATGTTTCACTCATATCATTGATGAAGGACATTAAGCGTGTATATATGTATCATGGCGCAGAGCATAAGTGCATCAACTGTATTGAACACGGACTTGAGCTTAATGTCGAGAATGTCAGAAAGAGTTCCAAGGAGCATAAGAGATGCGGAACGAGTTTTATGCTCATAGTAATGTGCATATCTATTCTTGTTCTTATGTTTGTAAGATTTGATTCCAAGGTACTCAGAATGTTGTCACGAATAGTACTCATACCTGTAATAGCCGGTATTTCATACGAGATATTGAGATTTGCGGGAACGCATGACAATAAGTTCACCAACATATTAAGCAAGCCGGGACTTCTTCTTCAGGGACTTACAACAAAGGAGCCGGATGACAGTATGATAGAGGTCGGAATCAAGTCTGTTGAGGCTGTTTTTGACTGGAGAGAATATCTCAAAGAGAATTTTGGAGATAAGGATAATGACGTACAGACAGATTCTGCAGGAGGCCATACGGAAACTTCAAAAAGCTGAGATTGAAGAGGCCGATAATGATGCCTGGATTCTTATGAGCGAGGCATTTAATATAAGCCGCACGGATTATTTTATGAAGAGCGGTGATGAATGCACCGATAATGCACGGACGGAACTGTTTGACAGCATGATTGAGAGACGTGTACGAAGAGAGCCTTTGCAATATATAACAGGACATGCATATTTTATGGGATACGAATTCAGGGTCACGCCTGATGTGCTGATACCGCGTTTTGACACTGAGATTCTGGTGGAGAAATCGCTTAAATATGCATCTGACGGAATGAAGGTGCTTGATATGTGTACGGGTTCGGGATGTATTGCCGTTAGTTATGCATTGCAATGCAGGGAACGCGGGTACGATAATGTTGAGGTTAATGCAGTTGACATATCGTCTGCGGCACTTTCGGTTGCGGCGGACAATGCAATGCGCGCCGGAGTTGATATTAATTATATCAGAAGCGATATGTTTACCGGAGTAAGCGGTGTGTATGATATGATATTGTCAAATCCACCGTATATTCCGACACGGGATATAGAGGAACTTGAGCCTGAGGTACGTACAAGTGAACCGGTTGGCGCCCTCGATGGGCATGAGGACGGTCTTTTTTTCTACAGGATACTGGCGGCTGAAAGCCCGTCACATCTTAAAGCCGGAGGCCGGCTGATAATGGAAATAGGATATAATCAGGCAGATGATGTATGCAGCCTGCTTGAACAAAATAAATTTGCGGATATCGAAGTCATAAAAGACCTTGCCGGTCATGACAGGGTTGTCTGCGGACGGAGGATATAATGTTTGAAAATCTTGAAGACATTTTAATTAAATACGAGGATCTGAATGCCGAACTTGCAAGTCCGGATGTAACATCGGATCAGAACCGTTTCAGGAAACTTATGAAAGAGCAGAGCGATTTGACGCCGCTTGTAGAGGCATATACACAATACAAGAAGGCTAATCAGGATATCGCCGACAGCCTTGAAATGCTCGATGAAGAGAATGATGAAGAGATGCGTGATATGCTTAAGGAGGAACTTTCCTCGGCCAAGGCTAAAGTCGCAGAACTTGAAGAGAAGATTAAGATTCTTCTCCTTCCTAAGGATCCTAATGATGACAAGAACGTTATCGTGGAAATCCGTGCCGGTGCCGGTGGCGATGAGGCGGCTCTTTTTGCGGCTGAGCTTTTCAGAATGTATTCGCATTATGCCGAGTCCAGAAGATGGAAGGTTGAGGTTGTTAATGCCGATGAGACAGGTATCGGCGGCATGAAAGAAGTGGAATTCATGGTAACCGGACAGGGAGCTTACTCGGTTCTTAAGTACGAGAGTGGTGTCCACCGCGTGCAGCGTGTTCCTGAGACTGAGTCGGGCGGACGTATACACACATCGACAGCTTCTGTAGCGGTAATGCCGGAAGCGGAGGATGTTGAGGTCCATATTGATGAGAAAGATATCCGTATCGACGTAATGCGTGCATCAGGTAACGGTGGACAGTGCGTTAACACAACCGACTCTGCCGTTCGTCTTACACATTATCCGACAGGTATCGTAATTTATAGCCAGACCGAGAAGTCGCAGATCCAGAACAAGGATAAAGCTTTTGCACTTTTGCGTGCCAAGCTGTATGACCTTGAGTGCCAGAAAGCACATGATGCGGAAGCTGATGCCAGACGAAGCCAGATCGGTACGGGCGACCGTTCCGAGAAAATCCGTACTTACAACTTCCCACAGGGTCGTGTTACGGACCACAGAATCGGACTTACGCTCTATAAGCTCGATAAAATCCTGGACGGAGATATCCAGGAAATTCTCGATGCATGTATTGCTGCCGACCAGGCTGCCAAGCTTGCGAAGATGAATGATAATTAGAATGATATAGTTAAAAGCTGTCCGGGAGGATGGCTTTTTTCGGTATTAATGCCGGGCATTGTTATAATGTTGCTAAACTAAGTAGATTTTGGTATAATAATCAAGTAAATATAAATGTACATGTACACTAATAGAGGTAATGCCTTGTATAATGAATTGTTGAAAGCCGGCCTGACATATGAAATTTTGCAGAGTTTATCATATCGTACACAATTGGGCAAAAGTCTTGTTAATAGTTTAAGACATTTTGATAAAGAATTATTGTTTGATGATATCAATAAAGTGATTAATTTTTATAATAATTCCGAGATTATGGACGAATTGGCAATTGACTATCGTATTAAAAGTGAGGATTCCTGCTTAAGAAAGTATGATAAGTTTTATCCGGATATGAGAGTTGAAAAGACATTCAACGATGTGTTGGGATTTCGTATGTTGTGCGATAATTATGATGAAATTCTGAATCACGATAATATAGACAAGATTAGGATAGTTGATATGTCACGGCAGGATTTTCTGTTCAGAATGAAAAGTCTCAAATCGTCTTAAATACTTCTATAAATAGCATTTCTTGTGTTCCATTCTCAATTTTACCAATGATTTACCAATATTTCTGGAGAGTCAGACTTGCAAAACCAGAATGAGGAGATTAAAAATATGAGCAAATTGAAACCAAGAATAACGGAAAACGGAATTGATTATATCCTTGTCGGAGATTACTACATCCCGGATTTGAAACTGCCGGAGGAACACCGCCCCATTGGGAAGTATGGACGGCTACATCAGGAATATTTAAGAGAAGTCCACCCAGCCAGATTGAACACATTGATATTGACCGGGGAGTTATGGACATATCTTGCAGACCTGAACGAACAGGCACAGGAACGGTTAGACATCATCATGGAACAGATGAAAACTGCCGAGGGCGTAACCGAGGAATTGAAGCGTACCCATCAAATGGAATGGGTGCAGCGTTGCAATAACATTCACAACCGGGCAGAAGAAATTGTTTTGCATGAGATGATTTATTCGTAATGATATGTTAAGAGTTAAGCAAATATGAAGTTGTCAAGTTTTTTCAAACAGCCTCATTGCATAGAAATGACAAACAGATTATTCTTAAAGCAGGAGGTGGCAGAAATGGCAAACGAAGATAAGAAAGATTTTAATGCTATGTTGCACGACAATAAGGATATGCCAAAATTTCAAATCATTACAGACCAGAAAAGTATTGAAAAATATGGTGGCAGTAAAATGTATTTTGCACCGCCAATCGACTATGACAAAGTAATGAAAAAAATTCCGTATGGTAAAGTGATTACCGTCGGGAAAATACGAGAATACTTTGCGGAGTTAAGTAGTGCAGATTTTACAGAACCGATTACAGCAGGAATTTTTGTTTCTATTGTGGCATGGGCGAGTTATCAGCGTTCAGAAGATGAAACGCCTTATTGGAGAACATTGAAAGCAAACGGAGAACTAAATGCTAAATACCCAAATGGTATTGAAGCACAAAAAGAAAAATTAGAAGCAGAAGGACACACCATCATTCAAAAAGGGCGTAAAAATGTACGATACTATGTAAAGGACTATGAAAACTCCCTCTTTGATTTGAAATAGGTAAATTTGAATTTGGCAGATGTAAAAGGATTTTGACACTCATAATAAGTGATGTCAAAGCTATTTTGTAGACAATAGTGGGTGTTTTTCCTACAATAAAAGTGCAAGGAGGTATAGTGGCATGGAGCATGATATTGGATGCAAAATCAAGGCAGCCCGAATTGAAAAAAAGCTGACGCAAGAACAGGTTGCCGAATTGTTGGGTGTGAGTCGTCAGACCATCTCAAATTGGGAAAATGAAAAATCCTATCCAGATATTATCAGCGTCATTAAAATGAGCGAATGCTACGATGTCTCTCTTGACTATCTATTGAAAGGAGAACAAAAAATGAAAAGCTATTATGATTATCTTGAAGAAAGTACGAATGTTGTGAAAAGCAATGCCAACAGAAACAAGATTATTACGATTCTCTCCTATCTCTTGATTTGGGCGTTTGCAATGATAGTGTTCTGGTTTTTTGCAAGTGGAAGTGACGCTATGGGTTACAGTTTGATGTTTCTTTGGTTTATTCTTCCTATATCCACATTTATTGTATCTATTGTTATTGGTAAAAATAACTTTTGGGGAAAAGGAAAATGGGCATTCACTCTTTTCTTTGGCGTAATGTATATGCTTGCTGAATATGGCACATTCAAAATGGCAAACAACATTGCTTTTAACAAACTGAATGCCCCTGACTTGGGAATGATTGTAGCCGGAGCAATAATCTCTGCAATCGGTATGTTGGTAGGTTCACTGTGGAATAAGAAACGCCACAATCAAAAAAAATAAGTAACAAGAAAAATCCCAACTTGTTATTCTGAAAATTTAACTGAATAACCACAGCACAAACCGCTGCTACATGGAAGCTAACAAACCATGCAACAGCGGTTTTTCTTTACCGTTTTTTCCTCTGACTGATAGGCGTTCCCATTTTCTTTGATTTTTTGAGAATCCGAATCAGCCAGCGAAATTCTTCGTCTGACAGATTTTTATAGTTGATACCGAGCTGCTTGCAGTAAAGGACAACCAGCTTTTCATCCCGGCTGCCCTTGAAATTTTCGACTGCTTCGAGATTTTCTTTCAATTCATCGGCAACGGTGGTCTGGGGCGCACTCTCACTGTCCTTTTTGTGGGCTTCCCGAATATCCCGGATAATCAGGTTGAGGTCATCCAGAACCATGTGACTGAAATACTCATCATCACTGATATGGGCGGCTTGCAGCACTTTCAAATGCGGGTCATCTTCGCCTGGGCGATACCGTTCAATGATTTCATGCCGGACGGTATCGACAAGTGCATTGAGGTTTTGAATCTGCATGGTAGCAATCCCGTCCACATAAATCTCAATGTCTGCAAGAAACTTGATGAAATCTTTATGTGTAGCAAGCTCACAGAGCAGACGGTTGTTAATCCGACCGCTTTTCAGCAGTGCCACCATCTCATCATTCAAATGCAGCTCCGTCAATGGTGTGTTGATCTGCTCCCTGTTCTCTGTCCGGCACAGTAGATAATCAACAGAGACCCCATAGAAGTCTGCCAGCGTGATAAGGTTGCCATGATTGATTTCCTTAAAATCCTCTTTTTCATAACTTCCAAGAGCTGATTTGGAAATGCCTGTCAGCTTTGATAGTTCTTCCAGATTTAAGCCTTTGTCCTTGCGGAGTTCCCAAAGGCGTTCCTGTATGCTTGTTGCTCCTTTCATGGGCGCACGCTCCTTTCCAATGGTTTCATTGCTGCCGCTTATCTGGATTATATCACACTTTCCGCAATCGTGGAAATTTCTGATTTTTACCCCTAATTCCTACTTTGTGGACATACGGCACAGGGCACAAAAATGTTCTATGATACAGGTAGTTCATCGATGGATTATTCC
>ENA-ORCP01000463-ORCP01000463.1-human-gut-metagenome-genome-assembly--contig:-NODE-463-length-36493-cov-7.023314_pt1 | contig 36493 bp, 36 predicted proteins | sample MGYA00242990_ERZ507991 | MGnify/ENA primary metagenome ERZ507991 (study PRJEB26167, sample SAMN06115496) | human gut metagenome | host: Homo sapiens | place: China:Henan | collected 2015-05-07 | study... | reverse complement strand
TCACGGGCAGAAAGCTTGATGTGTGGGTACATAACAAGACGATACAAAAAGCCGTTGAAAGCTTCCGCATAAGCAATGAACAGAAAGATTTTCTGCGGACATTAAGGATAAAAAGCAGGTGATGAAATGGATTGGGACAGCATAATTAATCTCAGACATGAATTGCATAAGATACCTGAGAAGTCATTTTGTGAAAAATTTACTTCAGACACTATCAAAAAATATATCAAAAAGAATACATCTTGGGAAATAGAAGAACTGGAGAATAATGCATTCATTGTGCATTGCAAGCCTGATAATGCTCCGGCGAATGATGCCATTGCATTCAGGGCGGACATGGATGCGGTATGTGCGGGCGGCCATAATGAACCCGGACATTACTGCGGTCATGACGGACATTCTTCCATTCTTGCCGGACTGGCAGTAAGTCTGTATGAGAACAGGAACAGGCTTGATGGGAATGTGTATCTTGTTTTTCAACCGGCGGAAGAAATAGGCAAGGGAGCATTGGTCTGCCGTGATATAATCAGAGATAAAAATATCAAAGAGATATACGGTTTACATAATATACCGGGATACCGGATGGGAGATATCCTTGTAAGAAAAGGCACATTTGCCTGCGCATCAACAGGAATATCCATAAAATTTACCGGAACGCCAAGCCACGCAGCGTACCCGGATGCGGGACTTAACCCATGCATTACTCTTGCCGGACTGCTTATCGAATTGCAAAATCTTACTAAGGATATGCAAAGTGATGGCGGAATAGTCATGATGACGGTCATCGGAATCGAAGCCGGAAGTGACAATTACGGCGTGTCGGCATCGGAGGGAACATTAAGGCTTACGTTAAGAGCCGAGAGAGGCGTTGTATTCGATGAACTGGTGTCGCAGATAGAAAATAAAGCGCACATCTATGCCGCAAATGGCGGATTTGATATTGAAATCGAACGCATTGAACCGTTTCCTGCTACCGAAAATAAAGATAAATCTGTTGAAAAAGTAACAAAATGTGCCGAAAGACTGGGACTTAACGTGCAGGAACTTAAAGAACCTATGCGCTGGTCGGAGGATTTCGGATATTATCTTCAAGAGTGTGACGGAGCATTCTTTGGAATCGGGGACGGAGAAGATTATGCACAGCTTCATACGGTGCAATACGAATTTCCTGATGAAATAATTAAGAATGCCGTCGGACTTTTTACGGAACTCGCACTGGCGGCAGTGCCGCCTGCGGATATATCCGATAGCTGAAATTAAATCATTCTACATAGACCGGAACGAAATTTTCTATTGCCTCACGCATCTTCGGGTGGCGTATCACAAAATGGATTGCAGGGGAACGCCCCTTTGAAACCATTGCCCACCGGCCTTCATGTATGGATATCTGAAGGTTTGAGAAGGTATGGAAGGCATTCTGTATATATGTAAAATTCTTGTTTTCACGGGCAAATTGTCCGGTCAGTTCAATATGCTCCTCATATTCCTCGTAAGTATACGGGATATCATTTTCATAAAACATATCGGAAAGCGGCATAAATACCGGCTGCTTGTCAAAATCTTCTCTTGTAAGGAGTGGAATGTCTATTTCGACCTGCGCATGCGTTAAGATATTCAATATGATATCTTTTTCAAAAGCCAGATGTGTTATTATGCGGTCTGCGTCGTTGTCAGGTACATTATGCGCAATGAGCATCTTGCGAAGTTTATCCTCTGTGAATGTGTAAATCGGCGGAGCGGACAGTATGCACCGTCTCTTTCCATCCGTCAGCGAATCGGAGCGCATGAAAGCGCGGAATGCGTTGTTTTGCTCACTCCGGTATATTTCCATAAGCGGGTTCGCAAGGGCAAGAAGCTGTTCGGCACGCTTACGATAACATGCAACTTCCTCTTTATTCTTGGTAAAATAATACCTGCCATCGGACTGGTGGCCTTTGATAGCTTCGCCGGAAATGGCGGCCTGTCCTGATACCCTTAAAAAATGCATAAACACGCTGTTATGTGTTCCCTTCAGGTAATAAGGGGAAATCTGTCCCGTCATATACATCGGGATGTAACTCTCAAGTCCTAACATCATTTCATTGAAAGACCTGTCGATATTGTGAATCATATTGAGATGAAGCCCTTTTTTGAGCATCATGCACATTCCAAACATCCATTTCTTGGGAAATTCGGGATCTTTGGCCATCTCTTCCATAGGCATATCACTGTACATATATACCGGTTCCGTTGATTTGGAAAGAACGGTGGCTTTAAGAAAATCAAGCTCGACATTCATCATATCGTTAAGCCCCGTGCAGAATCTGGAACCCGGAAGCTGGAAAGGCACGGTCGGAACTTTAAGGTCATTAAAATGGATTGTGTTTATGTATTCATTAAGATCAAAATCGTTAAGCTTTGTCAGGAAATCTTTGATGCTTTTGGAATTGTTATTATGTTTTGCCAGAAGCCATTTCTTGATTGCATTGTCGATTTCATGTGTTGTATTCAATTCATCATGAGTACATCCGGTGAGTTCGGAAATGATAGGAAGTGTTGAAGCGTCTGCAAGTTCTTTGGCTACATATCCGGCAACATCGGAAGCAAAGTTTACAGGATCCGATGGCTGGCGTTTGCCGTTACGTATACGGAATATGGTCGAAGAGTCATAATTGGTGTGATGGCATAATCTGGAAACATTAATGTTGAGAATCGATATCAGCATATCGAAATTAGCACATAAGGCATCTTTGTCGATAACGCATATGTCATCACATTTGCAAAAGGAGTCATATATAATATCAGGACTCATGTCATCATATCCGCGTGATGCTGCGATTTCTGCAATGGCGGAGCACAAATCCCTGAAAGCGGCAGAACTGACATCGGGAGTTCTTTCCCCGGAACGGTAACGGCTTAACGTGGCCGGAGAGAAACCGGAGGAATCGCATAATTCTTTTGCGGTACAGTCAAAAGTCTCTATATAATAATTAATTTGTTCATTGAATTTCATCTGAAAAAATCCTTTCATATATCCTTCTCTTATTATACAAGAATTTGGGTGTATTACAACAGTTTCCGTGTTGGCAAGTGACAAAACGGGAATATAGAACACATTTGTCCGGCTGTATTGTATAATAAATACAATATATCTTAAGGAGAAGAACTGTATGAAAAATTTTTTGTTACGGCTTAGGAAAATTTTTAAGGCCCAGTGGGGCAGGTGGATGCTTGGCATGTTTATGGCATGGGCGGTTGTTCCGGTAATCGTTAAGGCAATTATTATGTGTACCGTCAGGAAATCCCTCACGGCTCCGGCGTTGACCGCAGCCAATGCCGCGGGTGTCATAATGTCGGTTATATTCGGTATATTGATGGCATTGTCGGTGGATTGCAATAAAGTCAGGCCTTATAAAATACTGACGGGAGTGGTTCTGCCGTGGATTGCGGTCAAATACGGAGTTGAAATGCTTGGCATTATATTAAAGAACAGATTCCAGGCGGGCGGGCTCTTTGCCACCATGGCAGTCCAGATTATTCTGGAGGCCGCACTGCTTGTGTCGGCGGTGATTATGATACACAAGCCGGAAACCAAAGGTAAAATGATTATGAACATCATAAAGTGCCTGGCTATGTCTGTTGTGGGAAACGGTATAATGGCAGTCATAGGATATGTATCGCAATATATAACTATTGCCGGAACATGGGAGAGTGCAGTCCTTATGATAATTATCCGTGAACTGATAAGGTGGATGGTATATGTTATTATAATTGGAATTGCTTGCGGCGGGGAATGTAGAACCGTGGAGACATCCGGAAAGAAAATACCATATATTATATTATCAGCTGTTTCTGCTGCAATCATGATAGCGGCAGTCATTGCAGGAAGACCGGCTGCCTTACGGAGTCCGATGCAGATGCTTGCGGATGATTATATCGTTAGGGCAAACAATGCATATATGGCATTTGTCTCCGGTAATCCGGTCGGATCCATGAAGGAATATAATGAAATCCGTAAGGAACTGGATATATGGAATGCTTATATAATGGGAGAAGATATTCCCGAAATAAGCAGTAAGGATATACAGTCCGATGCGATGATGGCCTATCTGGACATAGAACTCAACCATGATGAAGACCGGCTTGAAACCATGGAGAATTATTACATCAAAGGATATATACGTGATGATAATTTTATGTTTGAACTTCTGGAAGAGTATGATGATCAGCCGGAACTTTCCAAAGAACAGAAAAACCGCCGGAAGGAAATCATACAGCATTTTGTAACGGGCGGAATATACAGCGGCGGACTTTTTAATGCGAAGAATGTCAAAAAGAACCCTGCCGGAATGAAAAAAGCAATCGAAACGGTTCAGAATTATATGGACAATTACGATTATATAGAGTTTTTGTCCGAACCCGTAATCGGAGATATTATTTACGGTCCCGGAATTACTTTTGATACCGTAATGACTGCGATGGATAAGGCAATTGAGAATCCGGATGATTTTGTATGGAATTTCTATGCGGTTTATTTTATGAATACCCAGCGAAGGGCGTCGGCATGGGAATTTGGATATGATTATTACCCAGAGGATACAGTTGTTAAGATATGTGAACAGCTGGAAAGCATTTTTGACAGAGAATACGGGGATACGGCTTCGGACGAGAGTATTCTTGAACTGAAAAAAATGATAATCAGGACATATATGTTCACACTCAAGACAGACAAATGTGCGGACTACTGTATTGAGACATTGAAGAAATATGATGACAGTTCTGTAAAACATGATACAGCATATGCCCTATATACGGCAAAAAGATACAAAGAGTGTATGGACCTTGCCACGGAGGGTGATTATACACTGGAATATTATGCGGCTTTATCGGCACTTGAACTTGGTAAAACGGGCGAGTCGGTTGAATTATTCATGCCTGCTGCACAACGCATCAAGGATAAGGATGCCGCAGTCTATGCAGATGAAATGGTGTATTCTTATATAACAGCACTGGCAGATGCCGGAATTGACGAACCGGAGAAGTTTGGCTCAGATGACATTCTCGGCTTGTATTATAAAGCATACACGAATGTGTATAAGGAGACAACCGAGGAGGCACTGGAGGAAGCAATATCTCTTGCAGACCGGATTCTTGGCGAATATGACAATCTTGCGTATGTGTACTATATAAAAGGCGTTGCTTACTTTGAGCAGGATAAGTATGAAGAAGCGGTGCAGGCTTATGAGAAGGCTGTTGAGTACAATCCTGTGGATGCCATGCTTTGGTATGCGCTGGGGGATGCATACAGCAGGCTTGATAACAGTGAGGCTTCATACAATGCCTACAGCATGTCAGATACGTTGAGCCCTTGGTATGATTATTACAGCGATTACGAAGGCGTGGGAGTTCATATGTATACATATAAAGAACATGAACTTATAAATATTCGGTTATCCCATGAAGCGGATAACGGGGAAGGAGAGTGATGGTATGATTATTTTTGCAATTATTGTAATGGTTGTCCTTGCCGTGAGAACTTTCGGCTTCGGAATGTGTGCACCGGGAATTATCGGAATGGCAGCCTGTGCCGCATCCGTTTTGTGCATGATATTAGCACGACATTCATCCAGAAGAATTATTTTTAACATAATAGCGGCACTAACCTGCGCCGGAGCGTGTGTCTGTATTATTCTGGCGGGAAAAGGTAATGGCGGAAGCGGCAGCATAAGTAACCGTGAAAAAATGCTTGCACAGATTTCACAGCAGGATGATATCGACGAGGCAGTTAAACAGTATGAGAGATACGTCAAAAAATATGGCGAAGATGAGCAGGCAAAGCTGTCACTTGCCATGGAATATATCAATGCGGACATGCAGGACGAGAGCCGGAACATCCTTATGAATGACATACAAAACACATCTTCAAAGGAATATTACCTTGCAATGGTTGAGTGGAATAAACGCTTTAACGGTTATGATCTGGTTGATTCGGTAATGCGTTTAATGTCACAGGCAGTTGTTGATAATCCGGACTGGTCATGGGGGTATGTGATATTAGGTACTACTTACTATGAGAAAGGATATCCGGAGTATGCAAAGTATTATTTTACGAAGGCATATAAGCTTGACACGACTGACGGTTATGCACCATGTTATCTCGGAGTTATAGCATATGATAGTGGATATTATGACAATGCGACGCAGTTTTTGGATAAGGCATGGGAACTTTCCGGGGACGATTCCTATCTTCAGAGCGTTATAACGTATTATAGACAATGTGTGGCCAAGGAGGTGGCATAGATGAGAAAAAGCAGATTAACAGCGGTTTTGCTAGCGGTTGTTTTTACGGCGGCGGCATTTCCGGTATCATCAAGGGCATATCCTGATAAGCCGGTTCAGGATTATAATCCGTTGGGCGTGAAACTCACGGTAAAAAATATTCCTCCGCAGACACAGCATAACGGAGCAGAGGTTATTAAGGTTGATGGAATAGAGGGCTGGGCCGATACGGCAGGAACGGTTATCGGAACCGGAATACAGTTTGCGGACGCAGGAATGGATTCTTTTATCAAAAACTATCAGGGTTCGGCAACTCTTATGGATAATGCATTGACCGGTTCACATGTAATAAAGGCTGCCGGTGCCATGGCAACAGCACTTGATACAAGCGCATATATTTACCAGATACAGGATGTCGCCAACCAGCCGTTTGCGAGTCATCCGTCCATGCAGCATATATATGATTCAATGGCGGGAATATCGCTCGGTTCAGGCTGGGCAGGAACGCTTGGAGTAGAACCGGCAGGCTGGATCGGCTGGGGCGTTGGTATTGTCAAAGACGTAATCGGTAACAATGCGAATACGATAAACAGTTTCCTTGATTTTGCGGACGAACACCCATTTATAACCGCAATGGCATTTCCGGGTTCGGATTCCGTATCAGTTTATATACGGAATGTGGAGACGCTTGATGCTATATCGGAGGGGATTGACAGCGGAATGACATCCATGTTTTACAATACGTTTTATGCGGATTCCGATCTGCCGGAATGGGACTATAATGAGTATTTTATCAAACTTTACAGTGACAGAGCCAATCTGTATGCGCAGATGGTAAAAGAAGGCCGCGAGAAGGAATTTGAGTGGCTTCGTGACTGGCTTTTGCAGAATAATCCGTACAAAGGGCACGTAAGACTGCCACAGCTTGTCACAGCCAAGAAACCTAACATATATCTTTATCCTGAGAAGGAGACGGACCTGAAGCTGTCATTTGATAAAGCAGAGGGCATAACCGCGTCGATTCCGTGCTATTCGGACAGCTGGACTATAACGGCTATGCCGGATGGAACAATTATTGATTCCGACGGTAAAAAATACGGTTATCTTTTCTATGAATGTCTCACAAATAGGAGCATATTCGATAAGGATTGTGGATTTGTGGTAAGGGCAGCCTCGCGGGATGAAGATTTTAGATGTATTCTCAAAAAGTATAAATTCAACGAACAGGAGATTAATGATTTCGTTGAATACTGGCGGGAATATCTGGATGAGGGTACGGATTATGTAATGTATCCGGCAGAGACGGAAGTTGTTGATGAGGCAATGCCGATAGAGACTTCGGCTGAAATTGACAGCAGATACCGCATATGGTTTGGTTTTTCGCGGGATATACCGGATGATGTAAGAGAACCGGAAATCACACCGATTGTAAGGAATGGATTTACGATGGTTGAATGGGGCGGCGCGGTCATAGGCTGATATATACGGATTAAGAACTCCGGTCATGTTATGTGGCCGGAGTTTTGCATACTTGCATATGATTTAAGATGTGATATAATCATAGAGAACTAAATTAGCATAAAGGTGATTAATAATGAATTTAAGTGAAGACTCTAAATTTACGGTCAGACCTCTGACCAAAGATGATGTAGAGCAATATAACGCATTGTTAAGGTATGCATTTCAGGTTACGGAACAGGATCTTGCCGAGACCGGATGGAAGGATGATGAAATCCAGCAGTCCAAGTTCCCGGTGCTTGAAAGAGCAGATGTACTCGGATGCTTTGATGATGATGAACTGGTATCACAGTTTGCGGTATATCCGCTTGATATGAATATATACGGACGCAAATACTCCGTAGGTTTTGTGACAAGTGTATGTACATATCCGGAGTATACGGGTCATGGAATCATGAAAAATCTTATGAGACGCGGTCTTACGCGCATGAAAGAAAACGGTAAGTCATTTGCACTTCTGTACCCATATTCCATACCGCTTTACCGTAATCTCGGATGGGAAATCATATCCAATAAGATGACATATATTGTTAAAGATACACAGATACCGCGTAAGATAGAAGAACCGGGATATGTCAAACGTGTCGACTGGGATGATAACGAATTTGTGAATCTGCATACCAGGTTTGCCGAACAGACACATGGATGCCTGTACCGCAATAATCTTGCGTGGGAAGAATACTGGAGATGGGATGAGGATGACACATCAGTTGCTATATATTATTCTCATGACGGAACCCCGCAGGGATATATGGTATATATGATAAGTTCGGATATAATGCATATCAAGGAGATGATCTATCTTAACAGGGAGGCACAGCTCGGCCTCTGGGAATATGTATATGCACATGATTCCATGATAGATGAGGTTCACGGTAATAATTATTATAGTGAGCCGATTGCATTTGAACTGGATGACAGTGACATTAAGGAAACGATACGTCCGTATGCAATGGGAAGAATAATCGATTTCGGGCAATTTATAAGTGATTATGCATGTAATCCGAAGGGAAAGAATGTTACTATCAGATTTGATATCGAAGATGACCTGCTTGAATGGAATAACAGTGAATATACCGTGCGTTTTAAGAAAGGCGCATGCAGTCTTACTGATGAAGAACCGGATTATGTTCTGCAGATGTCCATAGGAACGCTTACTACACTTTTTATGGGGTATAAGACTGCGGACAAATTATATAACATGAAGAGAATTATCGGAGACATTAAGGCAGTTGAAGCCCTTGATAATATTCTATATCATGAAATACCTTATGTATCAGATTATATTTAGAGGATAAAAATATGACTTTGAGAGATTTGAAAATCGGCGAAAGTGCGGTTATACGCACCGTCGGAGGCGAAGGCGCATTAAGACAGCACTTTCTTGATATGGGTGTAATTCCGGGAGCTGAAGTCACGGTCGTGAAGTTCGCACCGATGGGCGACCCGATGGAATTGCAGATACACTGTTACGAATTGACGCTGCGACTTGCAGATGCCAAACAGATTGAAGTTGAGCCTATCGATAGCAGGTCCAGAAGACATGAGAGCGCAAAAGGCGTAAACAATACCGTCCATCCGGGACTTGGTGAGGATGGTAAATATCATGTCAAGGCGGATGAGAATCCATTGCCGGATTCCCAGATTCTTACATATGCTCTTGTCGGTAACCAGAACTGCGGCAAGACGACACTTTTTAACCAGCTTACCGGCTCTAACCAGCATGTCGGTAATTTCCCGGGAGTTACGGTTGACAGAAAGGACGGCCCGATAAAAGGATACAAAAACACGCTTGTAACGGACCTGCCCGGAATATATTCGATGTCCCCGTACAGTAATGAAGAGATAGTATCGCGTAATTTTGTACTTGATGATAAGCCTGAAGCGATAATAAACATAGTTGATGCAACCAATATCGAACGTAATCTGTATCTGACAATGCAGCTTCTTGAAATGAATATTCCGATGGTAGTTGCACTTAATATGATGGATGAGGTTACCGGAAACGGCGGCACAATAGATGTCAACGGAATGGAGTCTATGTTGGGAGTGCCGGTTGTACCTATATCAGCGGCTAAGAATGAAGGTGTTGATGAACTTATAAAACATGCCATTCATATTGCCAAATATCAGGAACGTCCCGGCAGACAGGATTTCTGTGATGAGAATGATTTTGGCGGGGCAGTGCACCGCTGCATTCATTCCATAGCGCATCTTATAGAAGATCACGCAGAAACAGCCGGAATACCTGTACGCTTTGCAGCATCAAAGCTTATAGAGGGTGACAGCCTTATTCTGGAGAAATTGAACCTTGATAAGAATGAGATTGAGACACTTGAGCATGTTGTCATCCAGATGGAGAAAGAACGCGGACTTGACAGAAGTGCAGCGATTGCTGATATGCGGTTCTCCTTCATAGAGAAAGTGTGTGAGAAAACTGTTGTCAAACCCAAAGAAAGCAAAGAAAGACTGCGCAGTGAGAAAATAGACCGTATTCTGACCGGCAAGTACACAGCAATTCCATGTTTTATAGCGATAATGGCAGCCGTATTTATATTGACATTCAATGTAATAGGTGCGGGACTTCAGAAACTTCTTGAGATGGGCATAGAGGCCCTGACGGGGGCTGTTGACAAAGGACTGGGTGCGGCCGGTGTAAATTCGGCATTGCACAGTCTTGTTATAGACGGTATATTTGCGGGCGTCGGTTCGGTGCTGTCATTCCTTCCGATCATTGTAACATTGTTTTTCTTCCTGTCACTTATGGAAGACAGTGGATATATAGCGAGAGTTGCGTTCTTTATGGATAAACTGCTGCGTAAAATAGGACTTTCCGGCCGAAGCATCGTTCCGCTTTTAATCGGATTCGGATGTACGGTTCCCGCAGTAATGTCTACGAGGACTCTTCCAAGCGAAAGAGACCGTAAGATGACGATTTTACTGACCCCGTTTATGAGCTGTACGGCGAAGCTTCCGATATATGCATTTTTTGTAAGCGCGTTTTTCCCGGGCAAGGGCGGAATAGTGATGACGGCATTATATTTTCTGGGAATTGCGGTAGGTATTCTTGTTGCATTTATTTTTAAAAAGACATTATTTAAAGGCGAGGCGGTTCCTTTTGTGATGGAGCTTCCTAATTACAGACTTCCGGGAATTAAGAATGTTGCGCAGTTATTGTGGGAGAAAGCCAAAGATTTCCTGCAGCGTGCATTTACCATAATTTTAATTGCGACAATGGTAGTGTGGTTTTTACAGAGCTTCAACTGGCATTTCAATATGGTAAGCGATTCATCGGAGAGCATACTGGCTGCCGTAGCCGGATTTATTGCGCCGGTATTTGCACCGTTGGGACTCGGCGACTGGCGGGTGGTCACATCGCTCATAAGCGGATTCATGGCCAAGGAGAGTGTTGTATCCACATTGGAAATTCTGTTTGGCAGCAGCGTGTCAACGGCATTTACCACACTTTCGGCAGTTTCATTGTTGGTATTCAGCCTACTGTACACGCCGTGTGTGGCAGCAATATCTTCGATAAGAAGAGAACTCGGGCATAAATGGGCAGTGCTTGTTGTGGTATGGCAGTGTGCTATAGCGTGGATTGCAGCATTTCTGGTAAGAATGATAGGGATGCTTATAGGATAAACAAAACAGCCATTCAGGAAAAATTCCCGAATGGCTGTATTTATGTTTATGGAAACTTTGCGGTTTAGAAGCTGTGGCCGCCGCCACCGCCTCCTCCGCCACCACCGCCGCCGCCTCCTCCGCCGCCACCGCCGCCGGAGGAAGATGAAGAACTTGGTGGGTCGTAAACTCTTGTCTGACCCGTCATAACACAATTGGCATTGTGTAAATTACACTGGCTGAAAATATTATTGATTATCTCGCGGTCTTTTGCAGCCTTCTTCTTTGAATAAATTCTTATTACAATGAAATTAATTATGAATGCAAGGACCAATGCGATAAGTGCATTGCTTATGTACTTCATAGGCTGCGAAATCCGTCCGCCGCTAAGAAGTGTGTTAATCTGACTGAATGCTTTCGAGGCACAGTCATAATATCTGGCATCTGTAGCATATGTATATATATTGTCTGTGATGGTGTTGGCATATGCCTTGGTTATAGTTTTATATATATAACCGTTGCTGAATATATATACTTTACGATTATCCATATCTATGAGGAAAAGTGTTGAACTTCCCTGACCAAAATGCGAATAGGAGTAATTTCTCGCATAATCATCGGCAGATGACGGATTATAAGTTGTGGTAACGAAAGCAACATTGCCCCATTCAGTTATCGCCTCCATTTGCGAAGAAAGCTTTGCAAGCTCATCATCGGTGAGAAGGCCGGCATCGTCATCAATGTGTACCTCATATCCGGTATCCGGATTGGTGTAATCGGTACGGGCCATACACGGAAGAGCGATGATAAGCATAAGTGTCAGCGCACTCAGCATTCCTGCCAGAAATCCGGAAATCTTATGCACGGTCATCACCTCCCTTGCGGTTAAACTGAGGAAGCCTTCTGGTTGCCAGAATGTTGTATCTTCCTATTATAGTTAAATTAGTCATAACCACGGTTATAAGAATAAGTATTGCACAGGCATAAAACCATATGTCCGATACCGGGTTAATAAGACACACAATTGCTCCGACGCATGTCGCTGCAAATTCAAATATGAATACCGGAAGCCCCTTATGAGATGGCTGGTCGGTGTATTTTCTGATAGTGCACAGCATAAGTACGAGTGAAGTTACCGTGCATATCGGGAGCATCAGGCTCTTTATCACACTGAAAAGTACAATTGACATCGGAACAATAATTATAAGAGCACTTATGACCAATGCCACACCGCCTTTAAAAGTCGTTTTTGATTTCTTTTTCCTGACAGACGATTTGGCTGCGGCTCTCTTGTGCCCGATAGAATACTGGTATCCCTTGTCATCATTGCGGGCCTCGCGTTTGATTATTTTGGACAACTCACACAGATAAATAATCTGTGTAATTAATGATAATATTGCACTCACACTTACAACGGTTATCGGAGTTACTGTCATAATAAGGTTCAATAACAGGAAAATAGGCAGTGCTATAATCAGTGAACCTAAGAAATATTTGGTGACGGATACCGGGATATCGGCAGTAGCCTTGCCTGTCTGTCCATTGACGATTGAATATGCCACACGGTCTTTCTTACGGTATGACATAAAATATACCGGGAACATCGCGCTGTCAATCTGCTCGCAGTTCGTGTGAAAAACACTGTTAATCTGTCCGGGGTTTACCGGAAGTTTGGGAACTATGCCTCCGAACGCCGGTTCACGGTTAAGTTTTGATGTTGAATTACTGTTTGCAAAAGATTTGGCGTCTTCTACATATATATTGCAGTCTACATCAGCAACATCCGCATAGAAACCGCTTAATATGGCAGGCGTAAATTCTTTCATTCCACGCACATCATAAGGTGCGATTGCACTGCTGATATTATCATCAAAAGACGATGATGCATCGAAGGACATTCCTTTATAATATGCATCAATATAGCAGCTGAGTCTGAAATGGTCAGTTATAACATAATCACCGCGGCGGTATGATTTCTCACCCGGGAAACTGATATTGCCGTTCTGGCTTATGTAATAGCTCCAATACGGTATATATATCGCACGGAAACTTTCAATACGGCTCTTATCTTTAAGATCATGCGGCGCAAAAATAGCTTTACGTACAAGCTTCATATAGGCGTTCTTACAATCTTCCTTAGTCTTGCTGAACGGAATAATGTAATTCGGACGCCTGCTCTTGTCAAGCCTTGACGAGAGTATGGTCGATGCTCCGCAGAAAGAGCAGAATTCAGCAGCCGATGTTTCACTGCCGATTATCTCTCCGCCGCACTGTGGGCATGTGAATACGGTTGTCTCATATAAATCCGTACTCTCGGCATCAGTTTCCTTATTGAATGAATAAGGATCCGCAAGGGAACCGCACTGTGCGCATTTGAGCATCTGTGACGGAATATCAAATTTCATATTTCCGCCGCAATTAGGACATTCGTACATGGTAACCTCCTTATGTTTTTTATTATTTTATACTGTAATGGAAAAAAAGTAAATAAAAAATAACTAAAGTATTTACAAAAGTACAATTAATGCTATAATTATGATATAGACGTAGTGAGTAGGATTATGTCAACACGCAGGACATGGAAGTCAGCGTATTATCAAAGGAGTGATATTTTATGGCAGGGATATATGGATATAATTCAATATCGACATTGTTTTCCGGACTTAATACTTCTTCAGTAACATCCGGTATTTATAACAGTCTCTCAGAATTATCCAACATACGTTCAGGAAGTTATTATAAGCTTGCCAAGAAGTATTACGGAAGCAGTCAGGCTGATACCGCTTCCTCAGATACGGCAGTTAAAAAGAGAACTTCCAGAATGGATTATGATTATAAGAAGGGTGATTATAAGGTTAATCTTGATAATTCATCCTCTACATCCACATCTAAGGATACCGTGTCTACGATAGCCGGAGTTGAGAAGAGCGCCAAGAACCTTAAGAGCGCAGCCGATAAGCTTGTTCAGAGCGGCAGCGAGTCGGTATTTAAGCAGACGGCCGGAAAATATGATACGGATAAGATTTATGATGCGGTGAATAATTTCGCATCAGCTTATAATGATGTTATCACCAAGGCTTCGGCTTCTGATTCATCATCCATAGAGAATGCTGCTAAGTCAATGAAGAATGCCACGGCAGTTAATGCCAAAGCACTTTTAAAGATCGGCATAACAATAGGAAGCGACAATAAGCTTTCTGTTGATGAGAAGACGTTTAAAGCAGCGGATATGAACAGTGTCAAGTCACTTTTTAACGGTAATGGTTCGTTCGGATATCAGACAGAAGTGAAAGCATCTATGATAGATTCGGCAGCTTCGTTAGAAGCCGGAAGATCCAATACATATACCGGCAGAGGTTCATATTCTTATAATTTTAATGCCGGTAATTTATTTAACCAGAGCATTTAATAATTTCAGGATGCCCGGGCGTATCTGTTTTATGCGGATACGCCTTTTTATGTTATGACATGCCTGATAAGACAGCATGAAAGGATCATACTATGAAAAAGAAAAGATTTTTGGCGCTTGTATTAACAGCCATCATGACGGCTGCATCTCTTGTCGGATGTGCATCAAAGAGTGGCAGTAAATCAACAGAGAACAGTGCGTCAACAACAGCTACCAGGCAGACAACAGGAACTCAGACACAGACAGAAGAGAAGATTGAGGAAACTAAGGAAACATTCCCCGTGACTGTTACGGACCAGCTCGGAAGAGAAGTTACGATTGAGAAGGAACCTCAGAAACTGGTAAGCGGATATTATATATCCACAAGTATTGTTATAGCACTTGATCTTGAAGATAAACTTGTCGGAGTAGAGGCTAAAGCGGGCAAGAGGGCTATATATAAGCTTGCAGCAGAGAATATAGTTGCTCTTCCGAGTGTTGGAACTGCTAAAGAATTCGATCTTGAGGGGTGCGCAGCCCTTTCACCGGATCTTGTGATTGTTCCGGCAAAGCTTAAAGATAAGATTGCTTCAATGGAAGAACTCGGACTGACTGTTATAGCGGTTAATCCGGAGAATAATGACCTGCTTAAGGAAGCGGTTGAACTTATAGGTAAGGCAACAGGACAGACAGCTAAAGCTGATGATTTGGTTAAGACGATCGATAAAGGAATATCATCACTTAAAGACAGAGTCGGAAGTGAGACTAATCCGACGGTATATCTTGCAGGCAACAGCAATATTCTTCAGACGGCCGGTGCTAAAATGTATCAGAATACTCTTATAGAAAATGCCGGCGGCGTAAATGTGGCAGCAGAGATTGACGATAATTACTGGGCAGAGGTTTCGTATGAGCAGATTCTTAAATGGGATCCGGATTATATAATTCTTGCAGCGGATGCGGATTATACTGTTGATGATGTACTTAAAGATACTAATCTTGCCGACTGTAAGGCAGTTAAGAATGGCAATGTATATATCGTGCCGAGTGATGCGGAAGCCCTGGATTCTCCGGTTCCGGCAGGATATCTTGGAAGTTATTATATTGCATCGGTTATCCATTCAGATATTGTGAGTGAAGAAGATTTCCAGACAGAGGCAGTTAATTTTTATGAGAAATTCTATGGATTTACACCATACAAGAACTAAGATAATAATTGCATGCATATTGGTGGCGGCGCTTGCAGCGCTGTCACTTATTGTGGGTAAATATCCACTGACAGTCAAAGGACTTATAACAGGGAATTCCATGCAGCACAGAGTATTATTTAACCTGCGTATTCCGAGAACGGTTATGGCACTTATGGGCGGAACCGGACTGGGAGTGGCAGGTTTTGTTTTTCAGACAATTTTTAAAAACCCGCTTGCGGCTCCTGATATTATAGGAGTTTCCAGCGGGGCAAGTGCAGGTGCTGCTTTCTCAATAGTGTTTATTTCATCCGGAATGATAACGGTAACGGTGAGCGCTTTTGCCGGCGGAGTGATTGCGGTGCTGCTTTCGCTGATTCTTGCGGGATTTACCAAAGGAAGTAAAAGCATATCAATTGTTCTTGCCGGAATAGCCGTACAAGCCCTTTCACAGACTGCACTTATGATTTTTAAACTGGCAGCAGACCCGGAGAAACAGCTTGCATCCATAGAATACTGGATTATGGGAAGCCTTAACGGCATAAGCATCACGAAAATCCCTTTTTCGGCGGGAGTCTGTATTGCATGCATTACAGTAATATTTATATTCGGAAGACAGCTTCTTATGCTGTCGCTTGACGAAGGAGAGGCACGGATGCTTGGAGTGCCTGTCAGATGGATGAGATTTGCATTATTACTAATTGCGACATTTATGGTTGCGGCTATCATCAGCCTTACGGGGCTTATAAGCTTTGTGGGACTTATTGCACCGCACAGCGCAAGACTTTTAACAGGTGATAACCGTAAATCCACGATGATATTATCGGGACTTGCGGGAGCAATCATTCTGACCGGAGCGGACATCCTTGCCAGAAGTGTGGCAGCGGTGGAACTTCCTGTGAGCGTGTTTACATCAATAATCGGAGCACCTTTTTTGGTTATGCTTGTGATCAGGAGGTGTAAGAAATATGAATGATTTCTTCACTGCCGGCAGTATAACGGCAGGATACGGCAGGCAGATAATACTGAATGGGTTGGATTTTACATTGTCAGACGGTGAGATTACAGGTATTCTCGGATCTAACGGATGCGGTAAGTCAACTCTCATGAAAGCTATCATACATGATATTCCGTATAAAGGATGTTTTACGCTTGACGGAAGAATTTTGTCGGAGATAAAGGGCAGAAAGCTTGGCTCTATGATAAGCTATGTACCGCAGAAAAGTGGAATTTCGATATCCATGCCGGTCATGGATGTTGTTATGATGGGTTTTAATCCGGATATGCATCTGCTTCAGAATTACAGTGCGGTACAGTTTGATAAAGCTTATGAGGCAATGAAGATTGCAGGGGTGTATGAACTCCGCGACAGGGATTATCTTTCATTAAGTGAGGGCCAGAAACAGTTATGTATAATGGCCAGAACAATAGTGGAAGATGCAAGGCTGCTGCTTCTTGATGAACCGGAGAGCGCCCTTGATTTCAGGCACAGATATGAACTTATATCGCTTCTGAAGCGTATGGTTACCCCGAAACGTGCTGCGCTCATATGCCTTCATGATACCAATCTTGCATTGAGACTTTGCGATAATATTCTTCTTATGCGGGACGGGCGGATAGAAGATTCCATACGCCCGGCAGCTGACAGCTATGAAGTTGTATATAATGCACTTTCAAAAATCTATGGCCATATCACGCTTATCGAAACAGCCGGAAATTATGTCATGTCATGGGGATGCAATGATACCTCCGGACATATGTACGATGCCGGTACGGTTTATGATGAATATATGGCATCAGGTAAAAAACATCTTATTGTAACCGGAGCAATAGGAAGCGGAAAGACGACGCTGCTGCGCAATATATTGAAAGAAACCGGAATAAATATGCCGGGACTTATAACCAAAGCAATGTCTGAAAATTGCGTTGCAATATATGATAATATATCTGGCTGTGTTGGAATAATCGGAAAGTACATGGGCGGAGATGGCAGAACAAACAAAATGCAGACCGTCGAAAGCGGATTTGATAACGTTGCCATACCTGCGATAAAAAGGGCACTTTCAGATAAAAAATGTAAATATTTTATGATTGATGAGATTGGATATCTTGAGCAGAGCCATGATGGATTTAAAGAGGCCCTTCTTAATTTATGGGACAGCAAATGTGTAATGGCCGTTGTGCGCGGACAGCACATTCCGTTTCTTGACAACATAAAGAACAGGGATGATGTGTTTGTTATAAATATGGATGGTGATAAGTTATGAAAATAATAGCGAAAATCCATACGGATTTTACGGATAAATTTGGTATACCGAGGCAGAGCGGCATGATACCGGAACTTATGGGACGCATAGTTTTTGAACCGGAATACCGGAACATTACGGCACTTAAAGGACTGGAAGGATTTAATTATATATGGCTTATATGGGAATTTTCACGTTCGGTAAGGGATGACTGGTCGCCGACTGTCAGACCGCCGAGACTCGGAGGAGATACCAGAGTCGGTGTGTTTGCAACACGTTCTCCGTTCAGACCGAATCCAATCGGATTGTCGTGCGTGAAACTTCAGAAGATACAACAAGAAAAAGACGGACCGGTTATATATGTTTCGGGAGTGGATATTCTTGACGGGACACCAATATATGATATTAAACCATACCTGCCGCATTCCGACATGAAAAGTGATGCGACAGGCGGCTTCGCCGATAGATTCAGTGGATACAGGCTTGAAGTGGTAATAGCACCCGATGTGGAATGTGATATGCCAGGGGACAAGAAAGCTGCACTTACCGGAGCACTTTCGCTTGATCCGCGCCCATCATATCAGGACGATCCCGACAGAATATACGGCATGGATTTTGCCGGATACAATGTTAAATTTAAAGTGGATGGCAGCGTGCTTACTGTTATAAAAATAACTAATTGTCAACCTTAATAATAAAATGGTTGACAATTAAATGCCGCTGATGTATAGTTTATCTCAGTTTACAGCATAAAAAGGAGAAACTATATCATGGATAAGACAATTGAAGCCGGAAATATTAAGCCGGTATACAAAACAAGAGATTATGTTCTTAATATTACACTTATGGGACTTATGACAGCACTCATATGCGTGCTTGCACCACTGTCAATCCAGCTCCCGGGACAGGTACCTATTTCACTTACACTTATGGCTATTTATTTTACCGTATATCTCCTCGGAGGTGCAAAAGGAACCGTATGTGTTGTTCTCTATCTTCTTCTCGGAATGATAGGACTTCCTGTATTCTCAGGATTTACTGGCGGACTCGGTAAACTTGCGGGACCTACCGGAGGATATCTTATCGGATTCATATTTACAGCAGCTATCTGCGGAGGCGCACTCTGGCTTGGCAAGGGTAAGCTCTGGGTGTATGTAATCGGAATGGTTTTAGGATGTGCGGTTGCATATTTATTTGGTACATTCTGGTTTATGTTTTCAATGGGAACAAACATGAAATATACACTTTCCGTATGTGTAATTCCGTTTATTCCTTTTGATATTGCCAAGATTGTTGCAGTGGCAATTGTCGGAACGCTTGTTAAAAAATTATTACATAAGATAGACGGACTGCAGAACGTTATTAAATATTAGTCCTTGCATTGTGCGTCGAATAGTGATATAATCCTCTGCAAATGGCACAAAGGAAGGCGCATTAATTATGGTAAAGAAGTTAATATTGGTTACGTCTCCACCTGCCTGTGGTAAGACGTTTATATCTAAAGCATTGGCAAAGAGACTGCCACATGTTGTATATCTTGATAAAGATACATTGATTCCGCTCTCAAAGAGAATTTTTGCGGTAGCAGGTGAAGAATATAACAGAAGCAGTGATTTTTTTGAGGAAAATATAAGGGATTATGAGTATGATGTAATAGTTGATCTTGCACTTGAAGCACTTGAATATGAAGATATCGTACTTATTAATGCTCCGTTTACGAGAGAGATTCGTGATACCGGATACATGGACAACCTTAAGGCTAAGCTTGCCGGCAAGGGTGCGACTCTTGTGATAATCTGGGTTGAGACATCTCCGGAGATTGTACATGAGCGTATGGTTTCGCGTGATTCCGACAGGGACACATGGAAGCTTGAACATTGGAATGAATACATAAGCGGATGTAATTTTGAGATTCCGGAGAATTTGTATGATCCGGATCATGAAGATGGTCTTCTTATATTTAAGAATAATAATGACCAGGAATATGAAGAGTCTATGAAGAACATTGCGAGTGTTCTTGAGCGTACGATGAAGCAGTAACGCATAATAAGAAGCCTTCCGGGCGATAAGCCCGGAAGGCTTTTTGATTTACCGGATATTCTGTTTTAAACAGGTTTTGATATCATCTTCCGGATTACTTATCTGCCTTAAACCGAATGTGTCAGTAAGGTATTGAAGAACATTCGGACTGATGAAAGCAGGAAGTACGGGACCGAGATAAATATTACGTATCCCAAGACTTAATAATGCGAGGAGCACTGCTACGGCTTTCTGTTCATACCATGATATAATAAGTGAAAGCGGCAGTCCGTTTATATCGGTTCCGAAAGCATCCGCAAGAGCAGTAGCTATTACAACAGCAGAGTATGCATCATTGCACTGACCAACATCAAGAAGACGGGGAAGCCCGGAGATTTCACCAAAATCAAACTTGTTAAAACGGTATTTGCCGCAGGCGAGTGTTAAGATGATGCAGTCATCAGGTACCATTCTGGCAAAATCCGTAAAATAATTACGGCCGGGTCTTGCACCGTCACAGCCTCCTATAAGGAAGAAATGACGTAATCTGCCGCTTTTGACAGCATCCACAATCTGGGAAGCATAACTTAAGGTTGTTTTGTGTCCGAAGCCCACAAGGATGTTTTTAATTTCTTCGTCTTCGGGGAATCCCCCAAGTTCAAGAGCCTGATTGATTATTTCACTGAAATCTTTGGTCCCGTCGGGATTCCGCCCGATGTGTTTCACACCATCCCATCCGACAACATTGGTGCTGTATATACGATCCTTGTATGATTCACGCGGTTTCATAAGGCAGTTGGTTGTCATAAGGATGCAGCCGGGAAGATTGTCAAATTGTTTCTGCTGATCCTGCCATGCACCTCCGAAATTGCCGGCGAGATGAGTGTATTTCTTAAGTCCGGGATATCCGTGGCATGGCAGCATCTCACCGTGAGTATATATATTGATACCTTTGCCGGAGGTCTGCTCAAGAAGCATTTCAAGGTCTTTTAAGTCGTGACCCGATACGATTATAAAAGGCCCTTTTTTGATGTGAACATTTACCTCGTGCGGTGTGGGGTCGGAGTAAACGCTTGTATTGGCCTCATCGAGTTTTTTCATTATCTCTATTGCCATTTCTCCGGTACGCATAGTCAGGCGGATTAATTCTTCAACGCCCATATTGTCATCTGTTGTGGAACAAAGTGCTTCCACATAGAAATCATCTACAGAATCACTGTAATATCCCAGTTCCCTTGCCTGATGTCCATAAGCGCTGATTCCTTTCAGACCGTACACGATAGTCTGGCGCAATGAACGGATGTCAGGGTCAAGATCTGCATCATACATGATACCGGCAATAGGAGCATCTTTTAACATTTCTGTTTTGGTATCAGGCAGATTATAGGACGCGTGCGCGGTATCTATAGCGGGTTTTTGGACATGCGTGCGAAGTTTTTCTTTGATTTTTTGTGATTCCTTGAGCAGTCTTACATGTGCTTCGGGGTTAAAATTAACATTTGTCAGCGTTGTAAAAAGGCTGTTCTCTATAAATTTCACAATATCTTTACTTATATGCTCCCCTTTGTCGAGAAGTACTTTTGCATAACATGATATGCCTTTTATCTGAAAAATGAGTAAATCCTGCAGGCCGGCAATCTCAGGTGTTTTGCCGCATACTCCGAGTTTGGTGCAGCCTTTGCCTCCGGCCGTCTGTTCGCATTGGTAACAGAACATATCGTAATTCAGTTCCATATTGTTTCCCATATTACACCTCCATTAGTGTTCTCATGAATATTCTTTACATTAAATGCTTTTTACATACATTTTACGGATGAAAGGATTTGGATTTTACAAAGACGGTTTATTCTATGCCTTGTAATCGAGAAGAAAAGGAGGAAAGAAAATCAATGAAGGTGAATCTTAATTCAGTGGAAAAAGTTAAAAGCTTCGTAAATGAAGTATCACGCTTTGACACCGAAGTCGATCTTGTTTCATCACGGCATGTCATTGACGCGAAATCATTAATGGGTATTTTCAGCTTAGACCTTTCCAAGCCCGTAGAAGTAGAGGTTTGTGATAAGACGAAAGAACCGTATGTTTTTGAAAAACTCAGAAAATACGCATAAGGACAATTAAATAAGGAAAAGAATTTTTAAGTTTTAAAGGAGAAATTTATTATGAAGAAGAATTTATTCACAAAGGCAGCAGCATTTATCGCTGTCGCAGCACTCACAGCAGGAACGTTTGCAGGATGCTCAAACTCAGGCTCAAAGGACAATGCTACAACAGCAGCAGGAGCAACAAAGGCAGAACAGACAGCAGATAAGCAGGGTAACAACGCTGCAGCTGATTTCGATACATCAAAAGATATCACGGTGGTAACAAGGGAAGAAGGCTCAGGAACAAGAGGAGCTTTTGTAGAACTTACAGGTGTTGAGCAGAAAAATGCCGACGGTAAGAAAATTGATATGACAACCGAAGAAGCAATCGTTCAGTCAAGCACACAGAACGTAATTACAGCAGTAAACGGCGATGCATATGCAATCGGTTATGTTTCACTCGGATCACTCAACAAGGATGTTAAGGCTGTTAAGGTAGACGGAGTTGAAGCTACGGTTGATACAGTTAAGTCAGGTGAATATAAAGTACAGCGTCCATTCAACATCGCAACAAAGGATGATGTAAGCGATGCAGCCAAGGATTTCATCAGCTATATCATGAGCTCTGAAGGACAGGCAATCATCGAAGACAACGGTTACATCAAGGTTGACGATGCAGCAGCAGCTTACGCAGCAACAGATGCCAAGGGCGAAGTTAAAGTATCGGGTTCTTCATCAGTAACACCTGTAATGGAGAAACTCAAAGAAGCATATGAGAAAGTTAACTCAAACATTACAATCACAATTAACCAGAGCGATTCTTCAACAGGTATGAAGGATGCAGCAGAAGGAATCAGCGATATCGGAATGGCTTCAAGGGATTTGAAGGACAGCGAGCTTGAAACACTTAAGAATACAGTAATTGCAAAAGATGGTATCGCAATTGTAGTAAACAACGCATCACCTATAGAAAACCTTACATCAGACCAGATTATGAAGATTTACACAGGTGAGATTACAACCTGGGCAGATGTAAAATAATAAATGCAGTTGAATTAATGCAGGACCGGTACATGAAATAATGTACCGGCCGCATTTGCATAATATAAGGGCCGCATAAAACGGTATTACCTTAAAGGAGTTTTGAATGAGAAAAGTTGCAGATAAAATAATGGAAATAGTTTTTCTGGTGCTGGCGTGCGTATCAATCGTTGCGGTAGTCATTGTATGCTATTTCATGTTCTCAAGAGGAATTCCGGCAATCAGACAGATAGGATTAGACGAATTTATCACAGGCAGAATCTGGAAACCGACATATGATTATTTCGGAATCCTGCCTATGATAGTGGGAAGCCTTATGGTAACAGCCGGGGCGTTAGTTATAGGCGTGCCGGTTGGAATCTTTATGGCAGTGTTCATGGCGAGGTTCTGTCCCCGGATTATATATAAAATAGCAAATCCTATAGTTAATCTTCTTGCAGGAATACCTTCCATTATATATGGATTTTTCGGTATGATGATAGTCGTTCCGTTCGTCCGTGAACATATAGGCGGTAAGGGATACAGCATTCTTTCCGCATCAATAATACTTGGTATAATGATTCTTCCGACAATAATAAGCGTATCGGAGGCTGCTATAAAGGCGGTACCGGAGAGCTATTATGAAGGAGCGCTTGCACTTGGCGCAACCAAAGAGATAAGTGTATTCAAGACGGTCCTTCCGGCAGCCAAATCAGGAATTATGGCAGCGGTTACGCTTGGAATCGGCAGGGCAATCGGTGAGACTATGGCAGTGCAGATGGTAGTCGGCAATCAGCCAAGACTTCCGCACAGTATTCTCGACGGTGTAAGAACACTTACCACTAATATAGTAACCGAAATGGGGTATGCAGCGGATCTGCACAGAGAGGCACTCATTGCGACAGGCGTTGTGCTTTTTGTGTTCATACTGATAATCAATCTCCTGCTTGCGTTTATTAAAAGGAGGAAGGACTGATGAAAATGCGTGGAAAAATAAGTTCGGTTATTTTAAGAATCGTGATGTATGCGTCAGCGGGATTTACAGCAGCGGCATTGCTCTTCATACTCGGTTATATCCTTGCAAAAGGTATTCCGAATCTGGCATCACCGGGACTGTTTGCATGGAAATATACATCTGACAATGTATCATTAGTGCCGGCAGCAATAAATACGCTTATGCTTGTGGCACTTGCACTTGTCATGTCAATTCCATTCGGAATCGGATCTGCAATATATCTTACAGAATATGCCAAAAAAGGCAACAAATTCGTAAGCATCATCCGTGTTACAACGGAAACATTGAGCGGTATCCCGTCAATCATATACGGACTTTTCGGTATGCTTTTTTTCGTAACGGCGCTCAAATGGCAGTATTCGATACTTGCCGGTGCTGCAACAGTTGCAATAATGGTTCTCCCGACAATAATGAGAACCACCGAAGAAGCGCTTCTTGCGGTTCCGGACTCATTCCGTGAAGCAAGTTTTGCACTCGGTGCAGGTAAAATAAGGACAATTTTTAAAATAGTACTTCCGTCGGCAATGCCAGGAATCCTTTCCGGCGTAATACTTGCGATAGGACGTATGGTAGGAGAGACAGCAGCATTACTGTATACATCAGGTGCGGTTGCATCTGTAGCAAAGGGCGTTATGAGTCCGGGCAGAACTCTTGCCATTCATATGTACACAATATCGTCGGAAGCATTTCACACGAACCAGACGTTCGCAACGGCAGTCGTACTTCTTGTGATTGTGTTTATACTTAACGCGCTCGCATCATTTGTTGCGAAGAAATTAACCAAGAAGTAACAGGAAGTAAGGAGATAATCTATGGCAGACAAATATCAGGTTGAAAATCTTAATTTGTATTACGGAAATTTCCAGGCACTTAAAGATATCAATCTTAATATCAAAGAAAAAGAAATAACAGCATTTATCGGACCGTCAGGCTGCGGTAAATCAACATTCATAAAGACACTCAACAGAATGAATGATTTGGTTGCAGGCTGTAAAATTACGGGAAAGGTTCTTCTTGACGGCGAGGATATTTTCGGAAAGATGGATGTGTGTGCGCTCAGAAAAAGAGTCGGCATGGTATTCCAGAAACCGAATCCGTTCCCGATGAGTGTATATGATAATATAGCATTCGGCCCAAGAACACACGGCATCAAGTCAAAATCAAAGCTTGATGAAATTGTTGAAAAATCATTAAGGGATGCCGCTATATGGGATGAACTTAAGGACAGACTTAAGAAATCTGCACTCGGACTTTCAGGCGGACAGCAGCAGAGGCTCTGCATTGCAAGGGCACTTGCGGTAAAGCCGGAGGTAATCCTTATGGACGAACCGACATCGGCACTTGACCCGATATCGACATCCAAAATAGAGGATTTGGTAATGGAACTTAAGAAAGACTACTCGATTATCATGGTAACACATAATATGCAGCAGGCAGTCAGAGTAGCGGATAAAACAGTTTTCTTCCTTCTTGGCGAGATAATTGAATCAGGAGAAACACAGCAGATTTTCTCAATGCCTAAGGACAAGAGAACGGAAGATTATATTTCAGGGAGGTTTGGCTGATGAGAGACAAATACGAGCTTCAGTTAAAGCAGCTTAATGATTTAATGATACATATGGGAAGCCTTATTGAGGCGGCAATTGAGATGGCGATTGAAGCACTTGTAAAGGGAGATACGGACAAGGCACGCGAAGCAGTTGAGTTTGACGATACGATCGATCAGACCCAGAAAGATATTGAAAGCCTTTGTATGCGTATTCTTCTTATGCAGCAGCCGGTAGCCACCGATTTAAGATTTGTGTCAACCGCACTTAAGCTTGTAACCGATATGGAAAGAATCGGCGATCATGCGGCTGATATATCAGAAATTACAATTTCACTTGTTGGATCCGAATATGTCAAGGATCTGGATGTTATCAAGAAAATGGCAGCGGAAACCAGCGGTATGGTAATTAAGAGCGTGGAATCTTATGTAAGCAGGAATACCGAAGAGGCCAAAGAAGTCATAGCATATGATGATGTCATTGATGATCTTTTTATCATGGAAAAAGATGAGATTGTCAGGATGATCGGAGAGAATCCTAAATGCGGAAGCGAAGCGACGGACCTGCTTATGATTGCCAAGTATTTTGAGAGAATCGGCGATCACGCAAGCAATATTGCCGAATGGGCACTTTATGCGAAGACCGGTGATATCAATGTTATACAGTAAGTAAAATTTCTGTGAAATTTACTTTGATTTTACATTAGCGCTATTTGATTTTTACAATGGATTTATATGATGTTTACATCAAATGTAAAAGAGAGGTAAACTATGGATTTCTTTAATGTACTTTCGCTGTTGGGAGGTCTGGCACTGTTCCTTTACGGAATGAATGCAATGGGTGACGGTCTTGCCAAATTATCGGGCGGCAAAATGGAAAAAATTCTTGAAAAACTTACAACCACAAAAGCTAAGGGCGTGCTCTTAGGTGCCGGTGTAACGACGGTTATACAGTCATCTTCGGCTACGACTGTTATGGTTGTAGGTTTTGTCAATTCCGGAATTATGAAGCTGCGTCAGGCAGTCGGTATTATTTTCGGTGCCAATATCGGTACGACAATCACTGCCTGGATCCTGAGCCTTTCCGGTATCCAGAGTGATAATTTTTTCATAAGATTATTAAAACCGAGCTCCTTTTCACCGGTACTTGCGGTAATCGGTGTTGCGCTTCTGCTTTTTTCCAAGAAAGATAAGAAGAAAAATATAGGATCGATTCTTGTGAGCTTTGCAGTCCTCATGTTCGGTATGGAAGCCATGAGCGGCGCGGTTGAAGGCCTTAAGAATGTGCCGGAATTTACCCATTTATTCACAATGTTCTCAAATCCGTTACTCGGAATCCTTGTCGGAGCGGTACTTACGGGAATTATACAGAGTTCATCGGCGTCTGTCGGAATTCTTCAGGCACTTTGTGTAACGGGTGCAATTAATTTCTCAAGCGCGATTCCAATCATTCTCGGACAGAACATAGGAACCTGTGTTACGGCACTTATTTCAAGTATCGGAGCCAGCAAGAATGCCAAGCGTGCAGCATTTGTACATTTGTATTTTAATATAATCGGTTCGGCACTTTTCATGGCATTATTCTACGGAATAAATGCGTTTGCACATTTTGCCTTTATGGATATGGCGGCCAACGAAATGGGCATAGCTATCGTTCACACGACATTCAATGTGCTTGCAACACTCGTACTCCTGCCATTCTCGGATATTCTCGTCAAGCTTGCAACGCTTACCGTCCGCGACAAAAAGACGGGTATCGAACCGGTTGAGGAGGATTTCAAACTTCTTGATGAACGTTTTCTTGAGAAACCGGCATTTGCAGTTGAACAATGTATCAAGACTGCAGCCAACATGGCTGATATAGTACGCAAAAGTGTGGATGATGCAATTTCTCTTTTTGATAATTATGACAGCGCGGTTGCGGCGGCAATTGCCGATTCGGAAAGCCTTGTTGACCGTTATGAGGATGAACTCGGAACTTATCTTGTAAAGGTCAGCACCAAGAGCATAAGTGAGCACGATTCAACAGTTGTGTCCAAACTTCTGCACAGTATAGGTGATTTTGAAAGAATTTCCGATCATGCGCTTAATCTGTGCCAGGCGGCATCAGAGATGAACAGTAAAAAAATAGATTTTTCGAGTGAAGCGCATAAGGAACTTAATATAGTACAGAATGCCGTTAAGCAGGTACTTGCCGAGGCGGTTGACAGCTTTACATCGGATGATAAGACTCTTGCCGCAGAGGTGGAACCGCTTGAGGAGGTAATTGACGACCTTCAGGATGACCTTAAAATCCGCCATATCGAGAGGCTTAAGAATGGCCAGTGTACCATTGAACTTGGATTTATCTTATCTGATATTATGACAAATTATGAGAGGATAGCGGATCACTGCTCCAATATCGCGGTGTGTGTCCTTCAGCTTGAGGAGCGTGACCTTGAGGCGCATGATTATCTGATAAAGATGAAGACGGACAATGAAGATTTCAAACAGAAATACAAAAAATATAAAAATTTGTATGTATTGCCGCAATGTGATAGAATGTAAATCAGAAAAAGGAGGCAGTTATGGCGAATATTTTTATCGTGGAAGATGACAGCAACATACGTGAAATTGAGATGTTTGCGCTTAAGAACAGTGGATATCTCGTTGAAGGTTTTGAAAATGCGAAAGATTTTTTTAAGCGTCTGGCAGAAAAGAAGCCCGATTTAGTCCTTCTTGATATAATGCTTCCTGACATTGATGGAATGGAAATCCTGTCAAGGATTAAGAACGTGCCTGAGACCAAGCGTATTCCGGTAATTATGGTAACTGCCAAGACAACAGAAATTGATAAGGTCAAGGGCCTTGATACCGGTGCTGACGATTATATAACCAAACCGTTTGGCGTAATGGAACTTATATCGCGTGTAAAGGCACTTTTAAGGCGTACAAATGATATGAACGAGGACAAGGTGCTTACACTTAACGAGATTACGATGGATCTTGACAAGAGAACGGTAACTGCCGGTGGCGTCCAAGTGGAGCTTACATATAAGGAATTCGAGTTGTTAAGGCTTCTGCTCCAGAATGCCGGAATCGTTCTCAGCCGTGACATAATAATGGAACGTATCTGGGGCGCTGATTTTGAGGGTGAATCAAGGACTCTTGATATGCACATCAAGACTTTGAGACATAAGCTCGGTGAATCCGGTGCACATATTAAAACGGTAAGAAATGTAGGATATCAGGTAGAATAATTTACTATGAAGAAGAAAATCAACATTCAGATGCTTGTTATGGTGGGTATAGCCATAATTCTTACAGCCATATTGTCCATCGCTGTTTTCTACGAAGTGTTTAAGCGGGAGATGGCTGACAGCCTTGCCAGGTACACAAGGCTTTTGGGCAATACAATCGAAAATCGTGAGGTCAACAATATTGAGACCCTGCTTTCCGGAGAGAACGGGATTCTTGAAAATGAGAAAAATAACGGAATAAGAGTCAGTATTATCGATAAAAAAGGAAGTGTTATATACGATAACTACTATGAGGCATCCAAGCTTCAGGATCACAGTGACCGCCCGGAAATAGAGCAGGCTTTTAAAGACGGTGAAGGCCAGCAGATACGTCAGTCGGATACGATGGGTAAGGATATTTTTTACTATGCGGTCCGTATGGACAATGGAATGGTAGTCCGTGTCGCAAAGGAAGCGAGCAGTCTTTTGAGCATATTCCGTTCGGCTTTCCCGATTCTCGGAATTGTCCTTGTGCTGACATTTGCGGCATGTTTTATACTTACACATTACCTTGCAAAGAGCCTGATCACGCCTATCGAGGGCGTCGCCAACAATATGGACCACATAGAGAATGTGCGGATTTATAAGGAACTGGAGCCTTTCGTAACCACGATAAAGCAGCAGCATGAGGATATCCTTAAGAGTGCAATGATGCGTCAGGAGTTTACCGCCAATGTCACGCATGAGCTCAAAACCCCACTGACATCCATATCGGGATATGCGGAACTCATTGAGAACGGAATGGCGCAGGGGGAAGATGTAGAGCGTTTTGCAACGGAAATCCACCGCAACGCAAAGCGTCTGCTATCTCTCATAAATGATACATTAAGGCTTTCGGAACTTGATTCCAATGATGGAGACCTTCCGATGGAGGACGTTAATCTTTATGATATAGCATCAAATTGTGTCAACATGCTTACCCTTCATGCCGAGGAAAATGATGTAAAGTTCCACTTAAAGGGCAGCGGCACGCATGTAAAGGGCAGTCACAGCATGATTGAGGAACTTGTGTATAATCTCTGCGATAATGCCATCCGGTACAACCGTGAGGGCGGCAACATCTGGGTTGTGGTAGACCCGGAGGATCATTCAATACTGGTATCGGATGATGGTATTGGTATCTCTGAGGAGAACCAGCCGCGCATCTTTGAGCGCTTTTACCGCGTGGATAAGAGCCGATCCAGAAAAACCGGCTCAACCGGGCTCGGGCTTGCAATCGTTAAGCATATTGCGGAGCAGCATGGTGCGAAGATTGAACTCACCAGTGCCGAGAATGTCGGCACCACGATTAAGGTCATATTCCCGGATCCTGACAAATAAATTACATGTTTTTTACAAATCCTGCGAATAATTTTTACCTTGTAATGATATCTTGTAATCATCAAAGAGGTGATGATCATGAGTTACATATTAAAAATAAGCCGCAGGATTTGTAATGAAAATATAATAGGAATCAGAAGCATTTTTGTGATTGCCAATATGATAATCACAGCTGCAATCGGAGCCGCAGCATGGCTCATAGTTGACTGGTTCGCCAATTTACCGGTGATTGCCCTTATCTGTGCGATGGGATATCCGGCAGTGTTTATCGGCTTCATCGGAAGTATCTTCTATCTTATGAATAAGGATGTGTGGTAATGCGCACGTCCTTTTTTGCACTAAAAAATAATTCCCCGTTGAAATGCGTTCCCCATTAGTGTAATATAGAATTAAGTGTATATTGCACACACATCAGGAGGAACAGTAATGAACAAAGAACTAGTTATAGTTATAGACTTTGGCGGTCAGTACAACCAGCTCGTTGCGCGCCGTGTCAGAGAATGTAACGTATATTGTGAGATTTATTCTTACAAGACGGACATTGCCAAAATCAAGGCGATGAATCCCAAGGGAATAATTCTCACCGGCGGTCCGAACAGCTGCTACGAGGACGGAGCACCTGCCTGCACGGAGGAGCTTTTCAATCTCGGCGTTCCTGTACTCGGTCTCTGCTACGGTGCACAGCTCATGATGCATGTGCTTGGCGGCAAGGTTGAGAAAGCGCCTGTCCGCGAGTACGGCAAGACAGAAGTCATGGTTGACAATTCGTCCGCTCTTTTTACGGATGTATCACCTACTACAATCTGCTGGATGAGTCATTTTGATTATATTTCCAAGGTTGCTCCGGGCTTCAGAATCTGCGCTCACACAGCCGACTGCCCTGTCGCAGCCGCTGAGGATGCATCCCGTAACCTTTATGCAATACAATTCCATCCGGAGGTTCTCCACACCAAGGAGGGCACCAAGATGCTCCACAATTATGTCCGCGGTATCTGCGGTTGTGCCGGAGACTGGAAGATGGATGCTTTCGTTGAGAACACCATCAGGGAAATCAGGGAAAAAGTCGGTGACGGCAAGGTTCTCCTCGCTCTTTCTGGCGGTGTCGATTCTTCCGTTGCAGCCGGTCTTCTCTCAAGAGCCATCGGCAAGCAGCTTACCTGCGTGTTCGTTGACCACGGCCTTCTCCGTAAGAATGAGGGTGATGAGGTTGAGCAGGTATTCGGTCCGAACGGCCAGTTTGACCTTAACTTTATAAGGGTAAATGCACAGGAACGTTACTACAGCAAACTCGCAGGAGTAACAGAACCTGAGCAGAAGAGAAAGATAATCGGTGAAGAATTTATCCGTGTATTTGAGGAAGAAGCTAAGAAAATAGGTGCCGTTGACTTCCTTGCCCAGGGAACAATCTACCCTGACGTAGTCGAGAGCGGTCTCGGCGGCGAGTCCGCAGTCATCAAGTCCCACCACAATGTCGGCGGCCTTCCTGACTATGTAGACTTCAAGGAAATCATCGAGCCTCTCCGCAATCTTTTTAAGGACGAGGTCCGCAAGGCCGGCCTTGAGCTCGGAATTCCTGAAAAACTCGTATTCCGTCAGCCATTCCCAGGCCCGGGCCTCGGAATCCGTATCATCGGCGAGGTTACCGCCGAGAAGGTCCGCATCGTGCAGGATGCCGATGCCATCTACCGCGAGGAAATCGCCAAAGCCGGTCTTGACCGTTCAATCGGCCAGTACTTCGCGGCCCTTACCAACATGCGTTCCGTCGGAGTCATGGGCGATGAGCGTACCTACGATTATGCCGTTGCACTCCGCGCAGTCAACACCGTTGACTTCATGACCGCCGAGGCAGCCGACATTCCGTTCGACGTCCTCCAGACGGTAATGAGCAGAATCATCAACGAAGTGCGTGGTGTCAACCGCGTATTCTACGACCTGACGAGCAAACCACCTGGAACGATTGAGTTTGAATAATTACAAAAACCTCTGATTTTCTTTATTTTAAGGGAAATTCGGAGGTTTTAATGTTTTGTGTGATGTTAATATGATGTTACGGTGGAGATTTGAACATCATTACTTCTTCAAATCATTTATTCGTGATGCTAATTTGATATCTTTGTCCGGGTATAGATGCCCGTATGTATCAGAGGTAGTCTTCACGGATTCGTGACCAAGACGGCGAGATATTTCCAATAGTTCCTCACCCATATTTATCAGCATACTCGCATGACTGTGCCGGAGGTCGTGAACACGAATTGGTTCCAATCCGGCCAATTCAGCTATGCGCTTAAATTCTCTGCTGAGAGCCGATTTAGTGAATAAAAATATTCTTTCGTTTGATTTTATACCGCCAAGCTTATTTATATAAGTATTTATTTCATCATAGAGGAAATTCGGTATAGCCACCTTTCTCTTACTTCGTATTGTTTTTGGAGAATGTACTATCTGCTCTCCTTTCACAACTGCAAATGTCTTGCATATATCCAGCTGCATTGTTGGAAGAACATCAGATGGTGTCAGCGCCAAAAGCTCCCCTTCTCGAATTCCGGCATAGAACAGAATATTAAATGCGAGCCTGTATGCAGATTTCTTTTCAAAGGAAACAGCCTTTTCAAATTCTTCCTGAGTCCATATATTCATTTCTTCAGCGTGGCTTTTTCCGATAGAGCCAGCAGCTCTGCAGGGGTTTTGTGCTAAACCATAATGCTTTACGGCGTAGTTCATTATTGCTGACAACTGATTGTTTATGCTCTTTATGTAAGTTTGAGAATATTTTTCTCCGTCCTCATCTGTAATGCTCATAATTTCATTTTGCCATTTTCTGATTGCTATAGCGTCAATATCACATACCTTTAGTTTGCCGAAGTATGGTATAAGTTTCTTTTCTATAAGATGTTCCTTGCCGGCCATTGTAGTGGCTTTCAGACGGTGTCTCATATCTTCCATATAGTTTTCTACGAGGTTTGCAAACAGTATATCACTGCTTTTCCTTAACTGATCCAGGAAATCACGCTCGTATTCCTTGGCCTCTCTCTGGGTGGAAAATCCACGCTTGCATGCATGCTTTTTCTCTCCTGTCCAATCGGTATAATAGAAATTTGCATACCATTTGGTGGTTTTTCCATCTTTAAGTGTATATTTGTACGCAGGCATTCGCAAGCCTCCCTTCTGACAAAACGTATTCAGAGTGGAAATACGGCAAATACTATTTGTCTTTTCTGTAATTAAATGATTTTTCCATAGCCTCCAAGGTTAGAAGGTCTATTTCTTTAGCGGACAACACTCCGTTGTTTTTTCTGTGAGTACGTAGCCTATAAAATTCTGAGCGAGAAAGCTCATCCAATTTTGATAGCCTTTCCTCTATCATTTTCTCAAATTCTTCGTCGTAGATGTTATCATCCTCATCTGCCTTTCGGTGCAATTCCTCCATGGCTTTTCTGCGGAGTTCGTTCAAAGCATCTGCGGACTCAGAATGGCATTGTTGGGTTCTTGTGTAATTTTCGACTGTGTCGCTTATCATTCGTGAGGTTTCATCAGGATTATTCATAGTTACCTCCGAAATTAGTTTATACATTCCTGCAGTTCATCAATTATCTCTTGTATCTTATCGTAAGTTTCATCACTGCTTTTATGATTGTCTGATATGAGAGCAGTAGACAGTCCGAGCAAATTTGTTCTTATGGAAAAGTCTGCATAGTAATGTTCTTCATCGTTCGACATTTCTGACACATATTCCATATCCTCTTGCAACTCATCCAGTCTTTCGCTTGCTTCTTTATAATCGATATCATAAGCGAGATATCCCTCAGCAATCTCAATAGCTTCCTTGGCACATGAAACTGCTTTATTGCTGGCTTTTTGCTCATCACCTCCACAAGCTGTCAATGAAAGGATAATGACGATTAGGAAAATAGAAACACATTTTTTCATGATTACTTTTTCCCTTTCCTCCTCCGGTACCACTCGAAGGATATTATTTTCCAGAAACTTTCTTCAGTCCTTCTGCTGCAACAGGAGGATATAATTGTTCGGCTTCGTTTTCGTATTTCTTGATCAGGTCAATCATTTGGCCAACAACCCAATGCTTATCCAATTTAGTAAGTTGATTGTAATAGGAAATAACTTCCCTAGCTTCGTCAGTCGGCTTATTAAAATCATCCGTTCTGCCTAACAGATAGTCAACAGATGTGTGTAAGGAATCTGCAACTAAAACGAGATGCTGCAAGCTAGGAACTTCTTTTATGAACCAAGCATCAAGAGCAACTTTTTCTATACCGGTTTCCAGCGACAGTTTCTCGGTTGTGAATTTTCTGATATCCATCAAATCCAAAAAGGCAGATCGGCACTTTCCATCACTAAGCATTCCTTTGTTAAAACCATCTGTATTATGCGTGGATACATTCGATATACCTATTAAGAAATCTAATGGAACATCGAAATATTCACATATCTTTAGTTTGATTTGGTCATTTGGACAACTTTTTCCGCTTTCGTATAGTGATACAGTTGATTTGACAATACCAAATACTTTGCCAAACTCTTCCTGTGTCATGCCTGATGTAGTGCGCAACATCTTTATGCGGTCGGCTATTGTAGCCATAACAAAAACCTCCTCTTGTTGATAATTTTTAAACATATTATACTATGCACCTCCTATGATTTAAACAAAAAATAGAAAAGTTGAAAAAAGTTCAACCAACCTATTGACATAAACAAAAAGTTGAAGTATTATAAACACAAGTTGAAGAAAATAAAACGGGAAAGGAGTAATTTGATGAATCTTAAACTTTTGAAAGATGAGCGCATCAAACAGGGCTATACGCAGAAATATATAGCGGAGCATCTCGGTTTCAAAGATAGAAGCAGCTACTGTCTGATCGAAAAAGGGAAGATTTCCGTCGATATCGACCTTGCGAATAAAATTGCAACTATTCTGAATTTGTCACGCCAAAAGACCCTAGAGATTTTTTTTGCCTCACAAGTTCAAGAAACTTCAACTTAGTTAAATTTTAGTTTAAATGGAGGAAAAGATAAATGGGAACAAATCCTACAAAGGCGGCTGACAATATCTACTGCAAGTGCAGAAAAGAGGCTGCAAAATACAACGACAGGCTACATTCGAGAGAAGGTGCAGCAGAATCTCTTGGCTATAGCGCATCATCTTTAGCCGGATGGGAATTGGAAACAGACAGACCTTCGCCGGAAGCAGTAATGATGATGTCTGATTTATACCATGCACCAGAGTTAAGAAATCACTATTGCAGAAATGAATGTCCGCTTGGTGGAGATACACCGGAATTGAGCATATGTGAACTTGACAGAATTACAGTCAGAGCAATGTCTTCTATTAGAAAGATAAACAGCGTAAGAGAAAGTTTGTTGGACATAACCGAGGACGGAACCATTACAGAAGATGAAAAGCCTGAGCTTAATGAAATTATTAAAACTCTTGATGAGTTAAGTGCGATAGCACAGAGCTTAAAAGCCTGGTCGGAGAAGAATCTTTAGAAAGGAGCATCGCTATGGAAGTAGTAAAAGCGGAGCGTTCGTATTACGACGTAAATGAAGTAATGGATATGCTTGGTTGCAAGCAAGACAAAGCGTACAAAATTATGAGAGCTATAAAACAGGAACTCATTAAAGAAGGAAAACTTATAGCGGATTATCCAGCTGGAAAGGTGCCAAAAAAATACTTTGATGAGCGATGTTGCATAGCGTATTAGAGGAGGTAAAGAAATGGCTTATTACAGATTGTGTGACAAATGTGGTTGCGCATTGGATCCTGGCGAAAAATGTGATTGCGAACAGGACGCACAGAGAAAAGAGCATGAAAGACGGAAGATGATTTTTGTTGGCCGGAATGGTCAAATGACATTTTCACTTACAAAGGAGGAGAATTTTCTTGAAGAGGCAGATGGTTAGGTTGCCAGTGTTGATACTATTTGCCGGAATGATAAGTTCGGCGATTTTAGTTCTTGCAAAAGGAAATCAAAAGAGCA
>ENA-ORCP01000460-ORCP01000460.1-human-gut-metagenome-genome-assembly--contig:-NODE-460-length-36586-cov-14.574269_pt1 | contig 36586 bp, 31 predicted proteins | sample MGYA00242990_ERZ507991 | MGnify/ENA primary metagenome ERZ507991 (study PRJEB26167, sample SAMN06115496) | human gut metagenome | host: Homo sapiens | place: China:Henan | collected 2015-05-07... | reverse complement strand
AAAATGGATATAAGAGATATTTTTCCCTTCGATTTCCTTTCTAATTTCCATATCCGCATCCATATGCAACATCCTCATACAAGTCCCACTTAAAAATCCCATTAGCCAAGGTGGATAGATCCTTATAGCTAATGGGACGAAAAGTAAACCAGATTACTCCCCTATCCAACATTTTTAACTCTCTGTGATATACTGGAGACTGAATCGCCAGCTACCACATTACAGGCAGTTACTGCGATTGCAGAGTACCTGTCCGCCTTACTCGAATTCATACCGTGTAGCAAGCGTCCGCTGAAACGAGCCTTGACATTGTTAAAGCTCCCCGATGTCTCATAAGACATCGTCACCGGACCGAGATGAAATATAAAAATCAAATAGCCCTTATTTGTATTATACGCCAAGTAGAAATAAATTTAATCGTATTTTAAGAGAAGTAAAGGGATACCGCAAGTATGTGAGTATTACGCGCCATGAGAGCCACCTAATACGCGACTGAGAGCCGCACGATACGCTGACAGGAGCCAATCACTCTTTTCAGCATGATATGCACTGGAGAGCCAGCCTGTTGCCGATGTACAATAAGCAGAAAATACCGCTACTATTACAGGTAAATAAGAAGAAAGACAACCACCTTAAGCGACCGGCTCCCTCCCGCGTATTCACTGGCTCTCTATTGCGTACCATATGGCACACATACATATTAAGTGGTTCTGAAAAGTTATAATCTTCAATGAGATTTTCTCCGCTCTATCAATCTTTTCCGAATTAACCGAAGCTGCATAATATCTTTTCGAGAAACAGTATTACTTAATGTACGATTATCCACAAAATCCAATATATCTTTTATGGACGATTTTTTACGGAACATACACTTTAGCTTTTCTATGTCATTCTTACTTATAAGAGAATAAGGGATAGATAACTGCTTAAACTCTTCAGGTATCAATTCCGAAACTCCACCGGCATAATAACGTCCAGAATATTCGCAAAGAGCTAATGTAAGTGAATTATAAAAAGAAAAAACAAAACTTTCCGAATCGATTTCCTCCTTGAAAAACAAATTATATGCGATATCAGTTGTGAATACTTCTTTTGGCTTTATGCAGATGCGAGGAATCGTATCATATCTTTTAAAAAACACAGCAGTTCCACTTTTGGTTACAGGTACGGCATACCATGGATTCCTACGGGAGCATTTATAGCTTTTTCGGATTTCAATGTTATTTCTTTTTATTTCTCCAGATTCCTGCAAATACCGAATGAGTTTTCTTGACATATCATCTTCATTAATTCCATTCAAATCCAAAAAAAAGATTTTTTCACCTGCATCAGCTAAGCCATCTATCAAATCTTGGTCAATATTAATAGAATTACGTACCATCGCAGCTTTAGAGATGATAGGCTTTACAAATTCATCACATTGAAACTTTTCCACCTCCGCCTTATTTAATATAAATATTTTATTAGCTCCAGTAACAATTCCAGGTCTGCTGGAAGCAAAATTAGAAATTGGCTCAAAATGCCCTTCCAGTGTTTTCAATAAATCAATATCAGAATCTGACAGAACTGCATTCGTCCACTTCTTTAAAGGCTTATTTTTCTTTATTTGAGATTGATATAGCACATCTTTACTAGATAAAGTCTCATACTGTCTATAACATATATAAGGAACTTCTCTCTCCTCATTAGTTAAATATACCAAGCAGGTGTTTTGTTCAATTTCCGGAAACATTTTTTCTTTAAACGTTATAATATGAATTGTATCAAAATGCTCTTCTAAAAATTCTCTCAGTTTTTCTGCATATTTTACCTGCAAAAATTCCATAGGCAAAACAAAAAAAATACACCCTGATGAAGTTAAAACTTTCATTGCGCCAAGTATGAATGCCACCCAAGAGTTTTTTATTAAGTTTTCAGGCAAACCATAATCTTTGCATAATAATCTGCCCTCTTGTAAGAAAGATTCCTCCATATTTTTTATATTAATGTAAGGTGGATTACCTATGACTAAATCATATTTATTTTCCCAACTTTTAATAGCCTGCAAGAAATCTTTGGCAATAACACGCGTCAAAGGTGAACTAATCTTGGCATTTAATTCCTTTATTTTATCAGGATCATACTCAACAGCAGTATAAAACTTCCCGCAGTTCCTTTTTTGTAAAGCACTAATAAAACGCCCATCTCCAGCACTGGGTTCAAGTATAGCCCCAGATTTTTCTTTATGTTCAGCTATATAGTCACACATAAATTCAACAGTACGTTCAGGAGTATAATAAGTTCCTGATTCTTTTTGAAGCATGATGCCTTGCCCCTCCATAAAGCCGTCAATAACATTCCCATTAATTTGTTGCTGACAGCTTGTATGATGAGGCATTCCGCTTTTTCAACAAATAGGAAAAGATTTTATCTAATTTATCACTTACCACACAGTCAACTTTTGACTGCTGATCTGCCAATTCTTCTATATTAAGAAGCAGATAGTCCAAACGTTTTAATTCACTTCCCAAATTCAGCTGAGCATAAAATTGACATATTATTTGATCACTTTTGTATTCATCTGCGACCTTTATATAATAGTCATCGCTTCGATAGAAAACTTTAGCAATAGCATTATTGTCGGGGTTCAGCAAATTGCCATATTTCCCTTCCAATTTGAAGTCACTTTTCCCCCTATTGCAATCGTGACATGCTAATACCAGATTATTCACTTCCCCAGCCTTTGCTCGTCCCTCCGTGGATTTGGGAAAAGCAGCTTGGCAGATATAGTGATCAATTTCAAATAGTTGTGAATCAATAATACCACTCCTTGCACCACAATAACCACAGCTCCAATTATATATAGTACAAAAATCCTCATAAAAATGTGATTTCCGATTTTTAATCAAATTATAATCTATTTTCTGTTTAGAATGCTTTTTGTGAATATTCTTTGTCAACTCAGCTTTTTTCTGTTCAATATTCTGATATGCCAATTGTCCTGAAGAGGTCCTATAATCAATCCTTTTTGTTGACATTTTCCTTCAACTCCTTGAACGCTTCTACCAATGTATCTATATCCTGTTTGGTTAAAGCCTCATAAGCATTGATTCCCTTGAGAGAATTGTCAATTCGCTCAAATAATAAATTCCCATCCTCTTTTATATCCTGGGCAAGCTTTTTAGACTCATCCCGATATTCCAATACAACAGAAATTGCATCATCTAGTCGTTTTTCTAACTCGTTTTCATAAAACTGTTTACTCTCAATATCTGACTTTAAACTATCATATTTATGTACGACATTCCGCCCCTCTAAGTTTTGATCTTGTGTAATCACCAATGTCTGGATAAAGGGAAAAACTTCCTGCAATATAAGCTTAAATTGTTTCCCGGTAAATTTATCTCTTGCATTCCGTTCCTCAAAAAGATAATTGTCAATGATAATAATATTTGCCTCTCGCACATCTAAATTTAAGAGTAATTTTTCATAAGTATCATCCTCTTTAAAGGGAATCTCTTTATAATGCTTAATAACAATCCTTTGTGTTACTGCATCATGATATGGTTGACTAGTATAAATTTCACTTAAATATTCCGAAACCCCCTCGTCAACACGATCGTCAATATAAACAATTTTAATTGAAACCTTGCTCTCGTTAATTTCACTCGTCATAATCTATCTCCTAAGCAAAATCGAATACTAAAGCCACCATGTCCGTCTATATCGACAATCTCTCCACCTGTCATTTGAATTGTATTATTGACTATCCACATTCCTAAACCATGCCCGTCCTTGCGCGATGTTTCATGAACTTCCAATATTCGTCTGGGATTATTTATATATTTTGGGGAAAGCCCTACACCATTATCCCTATAAGACATTTCTAAAAAACCATTTACCTTGGAAGCGCATATTTTGACATTAAGATTCTGATTGGAAGTACTATTCTGCTGCCAGCTGTTCAAAATAAGATTATCAAAAATAGTATCAAATATATCAGAAGAACCGTCTACCTCGATTGTGCTACCAATTAAAACTTCGATCTTTATTTTAGCATAATCTCGCATCCATTTTTGCGCAATTCGATTAATTTCTTTATTGACATTAAGGCGGCGGATTTGAAACCTATGTTTTTCTATCTGTTCGAGCATGGTCTTTATAAAGATAGATGTCTTATGATTAACATCTTTGCACCTTAAAAGCAATTCCGGCACATTTTTATATACATGCTGCGTTTTTTCCGGTGAATTAAGCTCTTCCCAAAAGCCATACGACTTCAATGCATTTACAATGCGCTCATAGTTCTTATCAATAATATTCAAATCATTTCTGGCTTCATGTGCTATAGCTGCAGCTTTCAATCCAATTGTCACAAAAACATCCAACACTCTTACATCATAATGATATCTTCCTTCTATTTCTTTCTTCTGTTGCTCAATATGTTTCGTCTCTTTCTTTATTGCATTTAGTTCATTATGTAGACCTTGTATTTGAAATGCAGATAATCTCTGTACCGATTCTGGTTTCTTCAGCACTTTATCTAATACCGGAGTTGGACTTCTTACGGTCTTCTCATTTTTCTTATTAATACTACGTATAATTTGTTGCCGATATCTTTCAAAACAGGAAATTCCAATAGTTACTATTTTTACTAAAAGTTTATAATAAATATTTTCTTCAAGCCCCTGCCGATTGGCCATGTCCTTTAATTGAGGATTACGAGCTTTATCTATCATAACATATCCGGATATTTGATTCGCCCGCACACGCCAGGAACCAGTGGGATGCGTTGCCGCTGCTGGAGAACTTCTAACACGTCTATTTAGCTCAAGCCAATCCCGACTTCCATCAAAAGAAGCAATGCTAAAAGCATTCCTATATAAAACAATACCATAATCATAACGGTCCTGTAGTGTTTCATGTTTATATAAAAAATTTTCTTTATCTGCCACTGTACTTGACTTCAACGAAAAGTAAAATTCAGCAGAGAAATTTCCAAGCTTTTTTAAATCATCACTAAGTTCATCTTTTGATAGGTCAAAATCATCGTTTGTGGATAGTTCATTCAAGATATTTACGGAATTGATATCTTCATGTATATCCAAACTACCACAATATTTCTGTGCATCATCCAGGAACTCGTCATTCTTAATTTCGTACGTTAAAAGATTCTGGCCATCATAGTTTAAACGAACAGTGCTGACATGGGTTCTTCCTAATACCGGATTGCGAAATATATACTGTACGGGCAGCTTCTGCTGCGGCAGAAGCCGAATCTTCATCTGATCATCATTATAAGTAATAGACAAATAAGTCGTTAAACTTGATATCCTCTTATCAGTCCAACGATCACGGAGCAAGGAAATATCTATTTTAGTACCATGCCCACACGAAAGAGCATTATCTCCTGAATATTCGTCAAGAGTAGATTCACCCCAATTAGTATTCCATTCAACAGGACGAGAGCCCACCTTTTGAGTGATTATTTTCACTTTTTTCCCTAACCTTGCCAATGCAAATCTCCCGACTCCTTTGGATCCGGCTAAGACTCTCTGTTTACCGTCCTTATCTATCAGCGAAAAGTAGCCCTTATCACTTTTCCCCACATGCATCCAATGCTTTCGGATATCATCAGCATTCATCCCAATGCCATCATCTTCAATGACCAAATGACCATTGCTAAAATCCAAAGTCAAATAATTAGCCTGCGCATCATAAGCATTTTTGACAAGCTCTAACATTGCCGACATTTCATTTGTAAAATTCTGGACCCCTAAAAGTTCGGCTATGGTCTCATCTTCAACTTCATATTTTAACCTTTCCATCGAAATAACCTCCCTTTGTCCATGAACATTACTATCCATAGCTTTTTATAAATCAATTATTTAACAATATTGACAGCTTAGACTTGGACTTATCACACTTATATCTATAATAAGATGTAACTATATGAAAAATACATAAATAACAAATATCCATCGACCTCATACCGCTTGAGTATTAAGCACCATGAAAACTAACTAATACACACCCCAGAGACACATGCTACGCGGGCAGGCTTCCTGCCTTCTTATACGATATGCACTGAGAGCCTCACCATATTACTGAGCAATGAACCCGATTAAAACCGCAAATAAGTAAATTAAGACAGGGAATCATCATTTTCATGAAGTTGATAGCTCTCATCAGCGTATTATGTGTCTCTGGAATAGCATTAAATATTCAAATGGACACTATACCGTTAAAAATAAACAGGTTATTTATTAAAATCTTCTATTATCCATGGCCCCATTAACTTTCTTCTCCACATATTCATTGAATTGTTTTCTGAAGCGTTTTGCGCTAAATCTTTCTGCCTGCATGCGGCAATCCTGATGAGAGATCTGCTCTTCATTCTTTTCGAAGAATATTTTGATCCTTTCTGGCCAGATTGGATAGAATGAAGCAAGGGGATCCCTGCGTGTCCGAAATCCCCTCTCCTGCGATGCCTAGGATTGACAGGAAAGCGCCTGCTTTCAGAATTGCCTTATAAACTTGTTCCTTCTACTATATAAATAGAAAAAATCGCTTTTATGTGAACGTGGAAAATATAAAGATTTTTCTTTTTCTTCATTTTATGAAAAAGAGAGAGGTAATGCAAGGTACCATGTGGTTATTTCCTGACAGTCGGGACTGGGGAATGGGGATTCGAGAACCGGGAGCCGGGAGCCGGGAGCCGAAAGCCGTCAGCCGAAAGCCGTCAGCCGACAGCCCGCGGACAGCGGTCAGCCGACAGCCGCCAGCCGCCACTATCTCACTTACCCACTGTCTCACTTATCCCCATACATCTTCTTATAGTAATTCTGATACTCTCCGCTCACGATTTCCTGCCACCAGGGCTTATTATCCAGATACCAACGGATAGTCTTCCTTATCCCGTCAGCAAATTTCGTCTCCGGCAGCCAGCCCAGTTCCTTATGGATCTTTGCCGGATCGATGGCATATCTGCGGTCATGGCCTTTTCTGTCCTTCACATAGGTAATCAGGCTTTCCGGCTTGCCTAGTTCTTTGAGGATGAGCTTTACAATATCTATGTTCGCCATTTCGTTATGGCCGCCGATGTTGTAGATTTCACCTACGGTACCTTTATGGATAATCAGGTCGATGGCCTTGCAGTGGTCCTCCACATAGAGCCAGTCCCTCACATTCTTTCCATCTCCATACACCGGAAGCGGCTTATCCTCCAGAGCATTCATTATCATGAGAGGAATCAGCTTTTCCGGAAACTGGTAGGGACCGTAGTTGTTGCTGCAGCGGGAAATGGTGGCGGGCAGGCCATAGGTCCGATGATATGCACCCACCAGGAGATCCGCCCCGGCCTTGGAGCTGCTGTAGGGGGAGCTGGTATGGAGCGGCGTCTTTTCCGTGAAGAAAAGGTCCGGCCTGTCCAGCGGCAGATCCCCATACACCTCATCCGTAGAAACCTGATGATACCGCTCTATACCATATTTCCGGCAGGCATCCATGAGGACAGACGTACCGATGATGTTCGTCTCCAGAAAGATTTCCGGATTCAAGATGGAACGGTCCACATGGGACTCCGCCGCAAAATTCACCACCACATCCGGATGTTCCTCTTCAAAGAGTCCATAAACCGCATCCCTGTCGCAGATATCCATCTTCACAAAGCGGAAATTCGGTTTATTCATCACCGGTGACAAAGTAGACAGATTTCCCGCATAAGTCAGCTTGTCCAGGCAGATGATGCGGTAGTCCGGATACTTCTTCATCATATAAAAAATGAAATTGGCCCCAATAAATCCGGCGCCGCCGGTCACGATGATTGTCATATATTCTCCTTCCCACCACCTGATATCTGAGGCCTGATATCTGCCGTCTATCATCTATTCCACGCCCCTATCCTCCGTCGCCTATCAGCGCCACCCGCTGGCCGGGCTTTAAGGTGTTCGCTTAATGTGCAGGCTATGCTCACATATTAGCCCGGCTCAGAAGTCCTCTGCAGAACTTCTGCCTGTGGAAGGGGCTATAACACTGCTGCACGTGCCGAACTGTCATTTCGAGCGGAGCAAAGCGGAGTCGAGAAATCCCCTACCGCTATGCTGCTCACCGTAAGTGAAGCATATACCACAAGCCGCTCCGCCAGTCTGCAGTCTGATCGTCTGACGTCTGAATGTCTCAATTCTCAAACCTCAATTCTCAAATCTCTAACTTCTCCTTCATCAAGATGACTGCCCCCAATGTATATCCATCAGTGATTTTTCCTTCTTTCACAGCCTTTTCCAGCTCTTCCGGCGCCATCTCCTTAACATCCAGAATTTCCTCATAGCCCTTCCTATAAGAATACCCATCCACATCTACCAGGAAGATTTCTATTTTTCTAGACGTTAATCCACTGTCCGGTTCTATGTACCCTAAAGAAAGCGGAGACCTGCTTACCACAGCATTCAGTTCCTCCTTCAATTCCCTTTTCACATTTTCCAGCGGAGAATTTCCCGGTTCCGCATATCCCCTGGGGAAACTGTACTGCTCCGTTCTGAGAGCATGGCGAAATTGTTTAAGAAGAAGAAATTTTCCTCTATACCTGGCTGCCATCACTACTCCATTGCCGGCCGTAGGAATCACCCTTTCGTAGGGAAATAGTTTTCCTTCAGCCCCTGTCACCGGATCTACAAGAAGAGTATTAAAGCGGCTTTCGTAAATCAGGCCATATTTATGATGATAAATTTCATTATCCCTGATGACCGCACGCAAAACTGCAGATGTGGACATATCCGCTAAAGGGCATGCCGATGAATCTGCGAATAATCCTGAGTCCCCGTACTGACTGCGATAAGACATATAAGATTTGATTTCCTTCGTACGGACAAAATCAATGGGTGCCTCTCCATTTCGCTTTTCTTGGTATTCGGACAAAAGAGCCTGACCATTCCCTATCGGCTTGGAATGCCGCGTACGAATCGCATCCATGGCCAAAGTGCGTATCCCACCCAGCGCCTGAGATAAGGACAAGAACCCCGGCCAGCGAAGGGAAAGAAAAGCTGAAACCGCTTCAGTCAGGAAAAGAAAAAGCAGCGTCTCCACCACAGAATACACCGTATCGCTAATATCTACATAGTCATCCAGCACATTCTGTGCCTCCTGCATCAGCAGCTCCACCACACAGGCCACAAGAAAACAAAGGACCGTAAACATCAGCTTACGTCGTATGCCCCTGCGGATTCCCCGCCGCTGCTCCCCTCTTTGTTCTATTTCCCGATATTCATAGCGGGGTATATCCTCATTTTCATAAGAAATATCATAATCCGTATAGCTGGCCGCTCTCACTGCCCTTTGGAAATCGGGGATATCCTGAAGTCTCTTAAACGGCATGAATGCGTCCGTCTCTTCAGCCAGAAACCGTTCCCCCGCTTCTCTCCCCTGTTTCCAGTATTCCAAAAGCCGACGGCGGAAATCGGCCTCAAAAGTTGGGCGCTGATGACAATGTTCAGAAAGTTCGCTGATATTATAATGTTTGGACGTATTGCAGATGCTGATTTCGCAGGCATAGTTATAGCACAAATCAACGACAGCCTCCGCCAGACAAAAAGCCTGCTTTGGCGGCTTCCCTGAAACTTCTTCTCCCTTAAAGTCCGCCAGAATCTGCCGGTAATACACTGAGCGGCCATCATTTTGATTTTGAAAACAGGGCAGACGTCGGATAATACTCACTGCTTCTGTCCAATAAGGAATATCCGAAAAAGGGAGCTCCAATGCGTACGATAAAATCCTATACATATGGTACTCTTTATATTCATCAGTCTTTCGCGGCGGGATATAAATTCGAGGCAGCGCACTGAGCCGTAATACAATAGACAGAAAATAATATAAATTATGGATAATCCCCCGCAGCTCAGATACCGGCCTGGTTTCACCAGCCGGTACGACAGACATGGCGTGCCCTGAATCATCACATTTCACCTCAAGAAACAAATCCTTAAGTTCCGCCTCACTGCGCCTACCACCCTCAAAATATTCACTGATTTCAGACAGGTCGGAAAAAGTCAGACTCCGGCGTAATAATGCCGTCAGTCTTTTTTGCGTATACTTGACCGGAAGTGCCGAATAGATAAACTGCTTATCCTCATCCATGGCATCCAGCAGATACTGGGTAATAGTCCGTACATCCCCAAACTGTGAAATACGAATACACCCCAGCTCAAACAGCTTCATCAGCTGCTCATAATAGGAAGCATCAGACAGAAGGCTGAAAAATCCGCGGGAATCCACCAGCTGATTGTACGTCATAACTACAATATTACCCTGATGTACTATTTCATTATAAATTGCATTCTGTCCCTCAATGATTTCCTCATCCGTCTTCCGCACAGAATCCAGCTCAAATAAATACACATACTTCCTATGCATCATGACCTCCCAAATAAATCCAAAAATCAGACAGTCAAACTATCAGACTTATCAGACATTCAGACCTCAGAGAATCAGACTTTAGACTATCTCCATCCCTTCAAATCTCAAATCTCAAACCTCTGTCCTCAAATCTTCTTTCCCTATCCGAAGTCTGAGGTCTGACCGTCTGGCAAAGCCCTTGTCATTTCGAGCACCGTGGAGAAATCTCCCACCGCCATGCCACCCGCCACAAGTGGAGCCTACGCCACAAACCACACTGTCAGTCTGATTGTCTGAAGTCTCTCTCCGGAATGTCTCCATATCCCTCAAATCTCAATTCTATCTTGTATCGTCTGAAGTCTGAGGTCTGACCGTCTAACGTCTCACGCCGGATTGTCTCTATCCCTCCTCAAATCTCAAATCTCTTTCCTCAAATCTCTCCCATCCCCGTCATTTCGAGCGCAGTCGAGAAATCTCCCACCGCCATATAGCCCGCCGTAAGCGGAGTCTACGCCATAAACCACACTGTCAGTCTGATTGTCTGAAGTCTCTATCCGGAATGTCTCCATATCCCTCAAATCTCAAATCTCTTTCCTCAAATCTCTCCCATCCCCGTCATTTCGAGCGCAGTCGAGAAATCTCCCAGCACTATGCTACTCACCGCAAGTGAAACATATGCCACAAGCCACACTGCCAGTCTGAAATCTGACCGTCTGACGTCTCCCCCCTGTCATTTCGAGCGAAGCGAAGCGGAGTCGAGAAATCTCCCGGCACCATGCTACTCACCGTAAGTGAAGCATATGCCATAAGCCACACTGTCAATCTGAAGTCTGGTCGTCTGACCGTCTGACGTCTCCCTCCAAATTGCCTCTACGCCCTCAAATCTCTTTCCTCAAATCTCTATCTTCCCCTCAAACCTCAATTCTCTTTCCCCTCAAATCTTTCTTCTCCCAGCCATCTTCCTCTTCAAGAAATCAGCAATTTTCTTAGGCCAGTCTATGTTTTCCAGAAAAACCACCGGCATCTCACACTTCTTCAGATTCTGTCTCTCCAGCCATACATTGAAAAGTCGTTCCGACATGAAGCCGAAAAGCCTAGCCTCATAGGTATCATAGCCGGATAAATCTGTTCTTTTTTCCAGTTCAAAAAGAATATCAAAAAGCCAGGTGCAGTACTCATCAAAGAGAGACTTTTTCATGACAAACATATTCAGTATATGCAGCCTTCTCCGGTTCATAACCCTGGTGAAAGCATCAGAATAACCCGGATATTTCTCAGAAATAATCTTTTCTACTTCATCCAGGTCCTTTTTATAATGGGCATGCTCATACTGGCTGCGCACAGTCTCAATATAGTAATTTCTCTTCACCGGAAGGATGACATCATACTTTTGCAGAAGCCTTTCATAATCCGCTCTGTGAAAAATAGCCTTCTTTTTCTTCTCTATGTCCTTCGTGTGCACCTTCCTGCCAAAGTACCGACGGTAATGACACAGCCCTATATACTGACAGTCCAGATTCTTCCAGGCCCAGTACAATCCCGTCAACTCACAATAATTTGGATTCTTAGAGGAAATATTATCCCCTGTATTATCCGGTGTATACCCCAGAGACGCCTTCCCCTCCGCCCCTACCTGAAGAGGCATATACACATCATCCGCAGGCATCCAGTACTTCTTGTGAGCCGCAACTAGTATTTTTATATCCATGAGTCCATTCCTTCCTTATGAGGTTTGAGATTTGAGGTTTGAGATTTGAGGTTTGAGGGCTGAGACAGTCAGACGGGAGACGTCAGACAGTCAGACAAAAAGACGACAGACGATCAGACTGTAAGCCTTCAGACTATTTTAGACAGACATCAACCTGCCAGCCAAGAGATATCAGACCTCTAACCGCTGCTATTCTCATCATCTAATAGTCTGAGAGTCTGATGTTTCCCATCTGATTGTCTATCAGTCTGTAGTCTGACGTCTGAAGGTCTGAAGTCTTGTCGTCTAAATTTTCTAACATTCGCTAATCAGCTCTTCCATTTTTGATGAGAACTGACAGCATCCGTCTGATTTCATCAAGCATCCCAAGCAATGGAGCCACATCATCTGAGTCCAGGTAATTCAGCATTTCACATATCATGAGCTGTGTTTCAAGCTCTGTAGCTGAGCCGCGGGCTACAGTCATAAAATGCCTCAAATCATTATCCGTATTCCGTCCAGCTCCTTCAGCAATATTAGAAGGGATTGAAACCACCGACCGACGCATCTGGGCAGAAAGTGCATATAACTCAGCAGGAGGAAGCTTTCTGATGGCCACATAGACCGCTTCCGTAAGATTCATCGCCTTCTGCCACACAATCATTTTCCGGTAATTCATAGCTTCCTCCTCATAAAAATCTGTAGTCCAAATATTTAACACTGATTGTCTTACAGTCTGATTGTCTTACAGTCTGATTATCTCATAGTCCGACTGTCTGAAGTCTGATAGTCTGACAATCTCATCGTCTCACAGTCTGATTGTCTGATGTCTGATGGTCTGATAGTCTCATTATCTGCTTGTCTGACGTCTGATGTCTCGAAGTTTGATTGTCTGATCATCTGATAGTCTGAAGTCTGATGTCTGATAGTCTACCAGTCTGATTATCTCATTGTCTGAAGTCTGACGTCTGACCATCTACCAGTCTAAGAGCACTATCAATCACCGCATCCATATCATAATACTTATACTCTCCCAGCCGGCCGCCGAAGATGACTTTTTCTTCCTTATCCGCCAGTGCTTTGTATTTTTTATAAAGACTACTATTCTTTTCATCATTCACCGGATAGTAAGGTTCATCGCCCACTTTCCATTCCGACGAATATTCTCGGCTGATAACTGTCTTAGGCAGGTCATTTCCTTTTTCATCCTTGCCAAATTCGAACCACTTATGCTCAATGATACGGGTCCAGGGCGTTTCTCTATCCGTATAGTTCACCGCTGCGTTCCCCTGGAAATTAGGCTTATCCAGGATCTCCGTTTCAAAGCGGACGCTTCGATATTCCAAAGGTCCCAGGTCATAATTGAAATAGGCATCAATGGGACCGGTATAAATCACCATGTCTGCCAGGCTGTCCAGTTCCTTTTTATTTTCCAGATAGTTGCAGTTCAGTTTTACTTCTATACCGTCCAGCATACGGGCCACCATCTTTGTATAACCGCCCACCGGAATCCCCTGGTACAGTGCATTGAAATAGTTGTTATCAAAAGTCAACCGCACCGGCAGCCGCTTGATGATGAAAGCAGGTAGTTCCGTGCAGGGTCTCCCCCACTGCTTTTCCGTATACCCTTTAATCAACTTTTCATAAATATCTGTTCCTACAAGAGAAATCGCCTGCTCCTCCAGGTTTTTAGGATTCGTGATGCCAGCCGCTTTCTTCTGTTCTTCAATTTTTGCAGCCGCTTCCTCCGGCGTCACTACACCCCACATCTTATTGAAGGTGTACATATTAAAGGGAAGGGAATAGAGTTCCCCATGATAATTAGCCACCGGCGAATTGGTAAAACGGTTAAACACAGCAAACTGATTTACATAGTCCCACACGTGCTTCAGGTTCGTATGAAAAATATGGGCACCATACTTATGTACATGAATGCCCTCTATATCCTCCGTATATACATTGCCACCTACGTGAGGACGTTTGTCTATAACAAGCACATTCTTTCCAGCCTGCTTTGCTTCATGGGCAGAAACAGCTCCAAAAAGTCCAGCTCCAACGATTAAATAGTCATAATGTTTCATCATATAGCACCTGAATCTTAATTAGCTTTAATTCACTCTAAAGGCATATATCCCTAAATGTAAGGCCTAATGTGGTTATTTCGATCTGATCGACTGTAAAATAAGGATCCTCCGATTCCGGCAACTTCTTATAGTATTCAGTCTTTTTAAACCTTTCCACCATAGAATCTAAAAAAGCGCCAGTTCCAACCATAAGGCCATGGCGATACCTATATACATGAATGAGTCCCAGTCTCTCTAAATTTGAAATCGCAAGAGAAGACTCCTCGAACGGTTCCTGAAACCGGTCTGACATATATAGATTTTCAAAAACATATCCTCTACCATGCTGATTAGTCAAGTAATAAAGTACATACGATGGATTTTTTAAGTCTGACAGAACCTGTGCATCCAAAGGATTCATTTGCTTAATAATTTCTACAAACGCATGATGAACTTTTCCATCGTGACGCTGGTCTAAAGACGCAGCTATAAGCTTAGCAAACATGCTGCGCAACATAGCATTCCCGATATAATACTTTGATGCTTCAAGAGCTGGCCCAACCAAGCTGATATCAATTTCTTGCTTGATTTTATCTACCGGAATTTTACTTGTCTCTTTATCTATCTCTTCTATATATTTGATTTTGTCATTATTTCGTTTAGCTAAGTATTCTTCCAGCGGTTTATCTACTCGACCAAAGGTGGCCTGCCATAAAAGATTCAATGTATGTGCCGGTCCTTCCGCACCTTTTGATGCGAGACTGGTAGCCAATGCAGTCATAGCGGCAATAAAAATTGTATCATCCATTAAGGTCTCTCCTTGCATTTGTAAAAATGTTAACTATTATGTTTTATTATATCATATCTTAATGAGCTTAAACTTGATCCGCATCCCATTGGTAAGTCTGACCAATCACAATAAAAGCCCTGCCAGGATTCCATAGAAAAATCCCCAACAGGGCTTTTATTGTGATTTTAAAATAGCAAACTTAATAATCATCAGTAATCATAAAGCTTTATCTTCATGTCCCTGGTTCTTTCCCCTTACTCCTGAAGTCTGACCGTCTGACGTCTCTCCTCCTCAAATCTCAATTCTCGTTCCTCAAACCTCTCCCCACCCCTGTCATTTCGAGCGCAGCGAAGCGAAGTCGAGAAATCCCCTACCACCATGCTGCCCCTTTCCAACGACTCCAGAGTATAGAATGTAACGTAGGTTCCTTCCACAGAAAGGAGCTGGGCAGAGCCCTGAGGAACACCGAAACTCAATTTCCAAATCTCTAACCTCATCCTCTCGTTCCTGCTTCGGCACAAAATTTTGAAAATTATTTTTCAGTCTTTTTCAAAAATCGTAAGCTCCCGTTATTTATATAGTAGAGGGACGTGAAAAGGCCCGCGGTTTGAAAGAAGGCATTCCATATATTTCCAAAATGGCCATAGGAAATGCAGAAATGGAATGCCGAAATTCAAAAAAAGGTACCGCCTTTCTTCCCTCACCTTTTCCGGAAAGGTAAAAAAATCAGCGAAAGCTGAAAACCACAAAGAGACTCAGGACTCCAGAAATCCCCTAAAGGGCAGAAATGACGGGAGACTCATGCCTGGCGCGCGCCGTCGTACCCCATACAGCAGCGGCCGTAGACCATGCAGGCACCGAACTCATTGGGCACGATGGGCAATTGGAGATACCGGGTTTCTTTATAGTGGAATAATCTGCTTGTCTCTACTCCTCAAGCCTCAACTCTCATTTCTATCTTCTGTCGTATAACCGTCTGACGTCTCACGCCGGATTGTCTCTATCCCCCTCAAACCTCAAATCTCTCCCCTCAAATCTCTCCCATCCCTGTCATTTCGAGCGGAGTCGAGAAATCTCCCACTGCCATGCAGCACGCCACAAGTGAAGCATATTCCGCAGGGCATACTGCCATTCTGGAGTCTGAGCATCTGAAGTTTCCCTCCGGATTGTCTCCTCTACATATTCACCGGCTCCCTGGTCACATACTGCATGGCTCTCACGAACATATTGGGTGGCTCCGAAGCAGCGTAATATTCATTCTAGCCGACTACTTTTTGACTTAAGTCGTTTTCTTAATTGCCTCATATGTCTTTGAGCTACGAGACCAGTTCGATTTTCATTTTTGAAATTCTTCTGGAAGATAAAATGTGCTCTTTTGGAATATACTGGAAAATTTGATCCTCGCTCAAATCTGTTGACGTTTCTATGCAGCCCAGGTATGCTATACAACGTATATAAATTTGTAGTTCTCCTTTTATTTTTCTTATGCTGGCAAAGCAGGGCATTTTGCCTCACAATTGTATCAGCCTTACTATAAGCATGACTATAATACCGCCTTACAGAACTGTCCTTGATATAAACCCTCTTTCCATCGAATGAAAACCCTAAAAAAGAAATTATACCATGTCTCTTTTTCGTATTATAAATATCTAAACTTGCACTAACACGAAATTTCTTAGTTTTTTCTGGTGATAATTTAACCAGATACTTCCCTGTATTTGTACTTCTCCGATTAAATATTTCCTGCAACTGCTGAATCATTCTTTGATACTGTTCTTCTGTTGCATATTTTTCCGGAATAACAATAATAAAGTCATCTGAATAACGGCGGTATATTCCATGATATGTCTGCACTAATTTAAAAATCTTCTTATCAAATTGAATCATATAGATATTGGCCAGTACCCCACTCATGGGTGACCCCTGTGGAATACCGAAATGTTCTCTATTTATTTTTATGATAAACTGGTCATCTTTAGATTCTCTCTGTTTCTTTCTTGAGAGAATCCTGAATTCCTGATCTGTCAAAACCGTTAGACACTGACAAAGCTGTTGATGCGTCATTCTTTTATAGGAAGTAATCGCTTCATAATCAACATAACTGTAGTGCAAGAGGGAATTCAACACATAATATATATCATCAGGAATATACTGGCTGTCCAAAACGCTGCGAATCTGGTTCAATAGGTAAGTATGATCAAGAAAATCGAAAAAATGTGTAAAATCGCCTATGATAACATAACAAGGCCTATGGAACTTAATAAAGGCCAACGCTTCCTCTGCAAAGGAAATATTTGATTTTCCCTTCTTATTTGTCCTATACGCAATAGAACAATCATCAATCCCCTTATTCTCCAAATACCGGTTATACTGCCTGTTAAACAAAGCTCCATAGTATCTGTAAATCCATGCATCTTTATGTGCTGCATAGAGTATGTCCCGGTATTTTGGCCCATCATCTTTCCTGATTCGTTTCCCCGAAGAATCCGTTGACCAGGATTTATGGTACTTAGGCCGTTTAATATGGATAAAAGGATAAAATCCATGCCTGAGTACCCACTGTTTATTTGTTATGCAGCTCCACAAATGATTTGTCAGTTTCATTCTACGGTCAAAATGGATATAAGAGATATTTTTCCCTTCGATTTCCTTTCTAATTTCCATATCCGCATCCATATGCAACATCCTCACACATGTCCCACTTAAAAATCCCATTAGCCAAGGTGGATAGATCCTTATAGCTAATGGGACGAAAAGCAAACCGGATTACTCCCCTATCCAACATGTTTAACTCTCTGTGATATACTGGAGACAGAATCACCAGCCACCACATTACAGGCAGTTACTGCGTTTGCAGAGTGCCTGCTAGCCTTACTCGAATTCATACCATGTAGCAAGTGTCCGCTGAAACTGGACAGAAATGCATTTCTGTCCAGTTTCAGAATTCTCACAACAATTCTGAAAGGAGCTTTGACTTTGTTAAAGTCATCCGATGCCTCATAAGACATCGTCACCGGACCGAGATGAAATATAAAAATCAAATAGCCCTTATTTGTATTATACGCCAAGCAGAAATAAATTCAATCGCATTTTAAGAGAAGTAAAGGGATACAGCAAGTATGTGAGTTTTACGCACCATGAGAGCCACCTAATACGCGAGTGAGAGCCATACGATACGCTGACGGGAGCCACCAATTCTTTTTAGCACGATATGCACCAAAGAGCCATCTGTTAACAACCTGGCAAAAGCGCAAAATGACGCTGCAAATACGGATAAATCAGGAAAAAGTCATGCACCTGAAGCTACTGGCTCCCGATTGCGTACCGTATGGCGCTCACTTCTGTATTGTATGGCTCCGAGACGGCATATATTTACTGGCCTCTTTTTCCCCGTCTGAAGTCTGAAATCTGACTGTCTGATTGTCTGGCGAAGCCACCGTCATGTCAAGCGCAGTCGAGAAATACCACACCACCATGCCGCCCTTCGCCAATGACCGAAAAGCCACCTGCCGCAATGCCCCTCAATTCTCAAATCTCTTTCCCCTCAAACCTCATTTCTCAAATCTCAAACCTATCTTTCCCTAGCTCCTCATCACGTATCGCATGGCTCTCACGCGCGTATTGGGTGGCTCTGAAACGACGTAATATTCAATTGGCTAAATTTTCTCGCCTCCGGTTGGCGATTTTACCCCGAAGCTACTTGGCGAAATTTGCCCACTGCTAACAATAGAAGAAATATCTTGCCTGGTCTCCAGAAATCCAGAAGGAATGTAAATGATAAATCCCATCGGATATGGATAGTATCTCATATCTGATGGGATTTTAACATGCGTCGATTATTTGCCGCTTACATACAAAATTCCTCCCTATGATAACATTTTTTATTTTGCTGTCTCTCACAGGAGGATCATATCAATAATTGATTACTTTTTCATAACCTCTTTTTTATTAATCTGCTGAGTCACTTTTTTTATTAGTCTGCTGAGTCACTGACGAGCTGTCGTCAAGGCGAACATCCGCTGTAAGGAAGCATTGATTACCAGAGAACTCCACTTTACTCCATCCTATTTCCAGCATTGCTTTCTTATACCAATCTTTCACAGTATCATTAACACGTGTCCGCTTTTCTTTGTTGTTCGGATCTTGATTATACAGTCCAAGAATCTGGGCTGCACTGATAATAATGCTCGGTTCATTAGGAGAACGATCTTTGGGATCAGGTGGAAGATAGGGTCTTGACATATTCATTTACCTCCTTTTAGAAATATCTTCATATACTCTCTTAGTTCAACTATACTCTACGAATAGGCTCATGTCAAACATTTTTATTATATCTTGTTAAAAGTTACATTGTAATCCAGCACATTTTCCATACTTTTGAGAAATCAATTTTTATCACGACTGTGATGTGATAGACAGTTAGCATAGGAAGAATTATTTGGAGCTAGCTGACGCAGCGTCAGTCAGGTAGTACTTTTGAAGCCTGGATGGCCCACACAAAAATAGCCTGATGATGTCAATGCCAGTCTTTAGGGCCCCGTTTACATCATCAGGCTATTTTTGTACAATAAGTTAGGCTTTAAAAGACCTTCTGTACCGGTCAGCGTCGTCAATCCTCCCACTGCATCGAATGTCCTATAAGCGAGACTCAAGATAAAATTCAATCCGCCCTCTTGACAATCCCAGACAAATCAATAAAATGAAAATGGATGCTTAGGTAAATTATTTCCCTGCACGGGCCAGACCATACCTTCATCCGATTCTTTCACAAAATGGCCGCCCTGCAGAGCTATTTAACCCTAAAGGAGGTAATCTCATGAACAGATTAGGGCATGCAGTTGATTTTTTCTCATTATTCAATTCTGTTTTTAGACTTTTCGCGTCAGGAGGATGCTATCATGGTTGAAAAAGAATTACAAAAAATCCGGTTACAAGAGGGCGAAGCGCTCTATATTCAGGAACATTTAGTAAACGAGTGGAATTATGATCCGCCGGTCATATCAGAAGGGGCAGATGGCCGCAGGGGGCATTATCTTCTGACAATTTCTCATAAAAAGCGTTCGTATTTATATAATACGATTTGTATTGATAAACTGCATGATGATTCTCTCCGCTCTACTTCAGACCATGGTCCGGTGTGCAGGTATATGCTTTGGATTCCATCTACGCAAAACGGCACATTCGCCCAGAGTATCAAAGAGCACCTTAAAAATGCCGATGCGCTATACGAGGATTTTTGCCATAAGAAAAGTGCGAGTCCCCTGTCTGACAAATACCTTTCCCATGCGGCAGGCCAGGCATACCAGATTTCAAATTCATTAGATAATGACATCTCCTATCTGGAGCATGTGATTCACCACTATTTTCCCGACAGCAGACTTAATTACTACTGGAATCCGGAAGAGCCTATAGAAAAAGCGATTAAAGACCTTGCAAATCCAGTCCTTCTTAAAAACTTGAAATCAATGCTCGCACTTTTTAAGATGGCGCCTATTTCAAGAGTAGAATCTTTACAGTTGCATGCAGAATGTAAAGATGATTTAAAAAAATTACATAATATTTTAACCGCAAACGGAAGCAGATATTAATTCAGTAAAGCATCAGGCCAGTATAGGTTCTCCCCTATACTGGCCTTTATTTTTTCTAATAATTTTAAGATTGGTTGTCGCATTCCCGTAAAATTTGAATAGTCCTGGTGATACCGTCCTTTATGTCATACTGTGCCTTCCAGCCAAGAGACCGAAGCTTTTTGCTGTCGAGTCTGGCCTTTGTTGCTTTGCTGAACCCGGCACTTTCTATCTGGCTGGGAATGTCGAAAATCACTTTCCTATCAACGGCACCGGCAATCAGTGCTGCTAAATCCTTCAGATGAATATCTGACCTTTCATCAGCTATATTATAGGCTGCTCCTTTCGCTCCCTTTAAAAGAACTGTTAGAAGTCCGGATATGGCATCTGCCATATAGGTATAGGAATAGTATTGGGTTCCCTTGCTTTTCAAGACTATATCTTCACCATTTACTGCCTTTCTCAGAAACTGACTCATTGCTTTCGAATCAGACTTGAGAAGAGTCGGCCCATAGGATCTGGTAAACCTCGGAATCACAATATCCATATGCCTTTGTGAAATATAAGCCTGACAAAGAGCCTCTCCACACCGCTTACTTTCCGGATAGCCGGCCCTCATAGTATTGCAGTCTATATACCCGCAATATTTCTCGTCAAATAATTCTGTATCGCCACGATTCTCACCGTAAATTTCATTGGATGAAGCAAACGCAAATCGCTTGCAATGATGGGCCTCACTGAAATCCAGCATATTCTTCAGCCCATAAATATTAGTCATAATTGTCCCAATGGGATCAGTAGCATATGCCACCGGATGTGTATTACTTGCCAGATGTATCACATAGTCCACTTGTGAAATCTCGCCAAGAGACAACGGTTGATTCACATCACAGGTAAAAAACTTGAAATCCGGCAAATGGAAGCAGTAGCCAAAGCGGTTCATCGCTTTTTCCTTGTTCCGCCCCAATGCATAGATGACGCAGCCTAATCCTTCTTTTATATTTTTATGCATAATAACATCAATCAAGAACGAGCCCAAAAGACCGGTGGCACCTGAAATCATCACAGATGAACCTTTCAGCTTTTCCCATGGCAGAGCCAATCCCGCCACTTTCTCCATGTCTTCTTTATATAACGGATGATTATATAGCTCCATAATTTTTCTCCTATTTCAGCCAGGTATCTTTATCGGCCTTCAGATATGCCTTGAAAAGTTCCAAATCGTCTTTTGTGGTAAGTTTTATGTTCTTATCTGAACCGGACGCAAAATGAAGCCTCTCCCCCAGTTCTACCATCATCGTATTTGTATAGGACGAACCATAAATTCCTATCTTCTTCTCAAATGCCTCATGATATCTTTTATCAAGGATATCAAACCGATAGGCCTGCGGAGTGGAAACACGGCGCAGCGTCTCCCTGGGGATATATTGTGTAGTCGTGGTTTCGTCATCCTTATCGACAATAAATATCTGTTCATTATAGGGCATGGAAGTGACTGCATTACCAAATTCTTTCGCTTTCAGAAGGACATCCGTCAGCACAGAAGCATCCACCAATGGACGTATACCGTCATGAATAACGATGATGTCATCATCGGAGGCTTTTCCTTCCAGATGAAAAACGCCATTCCGAATCGACTCCTGCCCGGAAGCACCGCCTGATACAATCCACTTCAGCTTTGTAATATTGAACTGTTTTGCATACGCACGAACCACGTCATGCCACCCGTCAATGCACACAACCTCAATCGCATCAATCTGTGGATGTTTCTGAAAGCCTTCCAGTGTATAAATTAACACAGGCTTATCATATACATTAATAAACTGCTTAGGGATATTCTAGCCCATCCGATGTCCGGATCCTCCAGCTATGATGACAGCAATATTCATTTTGTCTTTCCCCCACCTGAGCAATACTTCCAGCCCTAGAATAGATTAGGCTAAATACATAATAAGTGTCAGTTAAAAGTTCTGATAGATGAACTTAACTTCACCATCTTTGGCTAGAAATAAGGCAGCAAGAAGCAGAATCATACTGCATGTGACTTGAATTGATAGTAAAACATAACTATTATTGATTGTATTCAGGAATTTCTGATAAGTAGTTTGTGATTTCACGATTAACCAAAAACCAACCTTTCGATGTAAAATGAACATTATCACGAAATGCATAAGGCATATATTCCAAAAACTGCGTATTTAGGTAAGGATACCCATAATCATTCTGCATGTTTTTCATTTTCTGGTAAAAAGCCTCTCGTTTCTGCGGTCCCATTCCATAATAATCATAAGCATATCCATTTGCCGAGTATATAAGAGTAAAAGGCTTTAGTCTAATATCACGACTTACATCCATAACCACCTTATGATACGTGAACTCTTTAGAATGAATTAAATCATCACCCAAGAATCTATTTTTGAGTTTACGCCAAGTAGGTTTATTAATAACACTATCATAGTACTTCTTATAGACGTTACCTGCATCATTGGTTGAAATACTATATTTAAGAGCCTGATTTGTATAAATTTCTTCCCCATGACCCCAGTCAATTTCATGGACCGGATAATTGTACTTTCCTTTATATTTCTTTACAAGCTTAAAAGCTTTCAAATTATCGCGGATTATGAGGAATTCTTTCCGCATAACAAAATAAGGAGTAAATATACCTTTAAGCAGCTTATGTGTAATAGAATCGGAGGCATTAATCCAGGAATAAAAGTAAAGTTCATTGAAAAGTCCTACCGACTTTGTTTCATAGGCAATCTCCTTAGAAATATAGTGCTTTAAGCTGTCCGAAACCCGTGGATTATCCATAAAAGCATAATACTGCAATTCTGAAATATTTCTCTGAATACCGGCTTTATAATACTCTTTTCCAATAAACCAAGACATAGAACTGCTATAAATAACAGGAACTGTTTCCACACCAGTCAAAGCTCCCAATCTAATGGCTGTAATAAGCCCATCGCAGCCGGGAGAACCTATTATGTCCACTTCTCTTGATACATTCTGATTAGGAAAAAATTTTGTTGGATCTGTAAGAACATGGACATTAGGATTCGTATTGAGCTCAGATGATCCAAGTACCAGTATATGATTGTTCTTAATACTTAAATTCTGCAGAGCCAGCCCCTGGTCCTTTACCTTATTATTATAAAGATGCCAGACCCCGCTGGAAGGGTACCATTCATTTAATTTCGTAACACAATATTCATTTACAGCATAAAGTGATACCAGTACAATCAGTACCGGTACCACTGCACAATACATGATCTTTTTCAGCATGACCATTATCCTTCAATACTTTTCTCAGCAAGAGTCTTTGCAAAATTGGAGACAGAAGAAATGCTTTCTCTGGTAAAATCAGTAGGTTCCATCTTTAATCCAAAAGAAGATTCCAATTCAAGAATAATATTAATCACTGCCATGGAATCCATAAGACCTGCATCAAAAAGATTCAAATCTTTATCTTCCTCCAGTCCGTCTGCACCAGTTACCTTTTCAAGAATTTCTACAGCAATTTTTTCGTAATCCATTTTCTACATCCTCCTGAACAAAATCATTTACCGGTAAATAAATACCCGGAAAAAATAAGAAGACCAAAAGCAAATACATGAAATGTCACCAACCGGCTGACAAAGAGGAAATATTTCCTCTTCATCTGCTTTCTGTGCCACTTAGACTTAAGATACACATCAGTTGCAACTAATGCCAGTCCTTGATATATCCCATATATTATATAATATAATGTAAATCCGTGCCACACCCCCATAGTAGTCATTGTGACCATATATGCCCAGCGGGTAGCCGTCGATATATTGGTCGTCCACTTATGACGAACCGCAGCCAGAACGAAGCGTCCAAACAGATAATCACCAAACCACCGGGACAGGGAAATATGCCAGCGCTGCCAGAAATCCTTCATATCTTTAGCTAGGAAAGGCTTATTAAAGTTATCCGGTGCCTTTACCCCCAGCATATAACTCATCCCTACTGCCAGCAGAGAATATCCGGCAAAATCAAAGAAAAGATAAAAAGTATACACATACATATATGCAAGAGAATGTACCAGCGTAATATGAGCCGGAATCTTTTCCATCAAATACATATTAATCAGGGAGGCAATGCCAAACTTATACACTAAGCCGTAAAAAATCTTCTCTATTCCCGGCAGGATGAAATCATGGATATAAGTCTTTCTTTCAATCTCATGGTCAATATCCTCAAGGAACCGCTTATAACGATCAATTGGTCCGGAGGATAAAGTGGTAAAGAATGAAATAAAATACAGCAGGTTAAATAGATTCATTGACTTGACATGGTTATCATGAATCTCAATAATCATTTGCCAAATACGGAATCCCATGTAGGAAATCCCCAGTATCTCCAAAGGATGCCAATGCGTATACGGCACAAGCCTGGCATAAACAAGCGGAATAAAGGAAAGCAAAAATACGAGAACATAAAAAACTTCATTTTTTGTTCTCTTGTGGATAAAAAGATAGAGATAAAGGAGCAAAATCTCAAAACCAAGAAAACCAATAAAATAAGGCAGCTTCTGGGAACCAATCAGTAGATATAAGGCAGGCAGTGAAACAAGCATGCCATAGTACTTGATTTTCTTTCCCCATAGCCCCAGCAGCACCGCAGGAATCAGTAAATAGCCAAATAAAACAATGGAAAAAATACTTCCATATTCACTAATAACCATCAAAGCCTCTCCATTAATTTCTTTCTATCAATCTTGCCATTAACATTGAGTGGAAATTCATCAACAAAAATTATCTTTTTAGGGACCATGTACGATGGAACCATTAACCCCAAGTCTTTCTTGACTTTAATCATCATTTTGAGCTTCGAAATGTTAAGAGCCCCTCTCAGTTTAACAAAGGCCGCCAAATAATCTACAGAATTATCAACATTTACAGGTAAAACAACAGCGTTTCTGACATAATCAAGTTTATCCAAATTCTGAGAAATATCATCCAATTCAATTCTGTAACCATGGAGTTTAATCTGAGAATCAATCCGACCTACATAGTACAGCAAATCTCCCTGAACGTAAATTAAATCCCCAGTTCTATATCCATAATTACCAGTTTGGGAATCGAGCCAGAACTTTTCTTTACTTTTCTGTAGGTTTCGGAAATACTCTCCTCCAACGCTTCTACTTACAACAGCAAGTTCGCCAACATTCTTTCCATCAATTACAGACGTATTTAATAGCTCATACTGCGCATCAGGTAATAAATGCCCAATTGGCAAAGCTTCTTCAATTTCCAGCATTGCTTTATCAATTTCACAGGCACTCAGCAGTACTGTACATTCTGTAGGGCCATAGCCATTATAAATTTGTAGTTCAGGAAATCTATTCCATAACTTGCAGACTAACTTTTTGGTTAATACCTCTCCTGCCACAATACACTTTCTCAAAGAAGGTATTAATTTCTTATTAAAAGTATCTTCCATGCAGCAAATTTCAGCAAATGCAGGAGTAGATACCCAAAATGATATATGACTTTTAGCTAATTGCGAATACATCTTTTGTGGATCCGCTACTGTATTTCTATCTAGGCTAAAAATAGATATTCCTTCTGATAAATAGAGATATAGTGCAAATACAGAAACATCAAACGAATAAGATACCTGATTCAAGGCACATGCCTGTTCGATACTATCAAGTTTATCGACGGCGAATCCTTTTGCCCATTCCACAAAGTTAACTATATTTCTTTTCCGGATAGGAACCCCTTTTGGCTCTCCGGTACTTCCGGAAGTAAAAAGAATATAGCATATATCATCCTCAGACACCCAGTCCTGCGAGTTAGACTGAAAGTCTTTGTATTCTTCATAAATCTGATGCAGCTGATCTGCATTAACGACCTGGCAGCCTTCCCTTGTCACTTCTATGTCCGAGAAATTGAAAAGTACTTCAGCTCCGACCTGACCCATAATCTTTTCAAGTCGTTCCAACGGATATGATGTATCAACGGGAACGTATGCCAACCCCGATTTCAAAGCACCATGCATAACAGCAATAATGTCTGTTTCTTTATTTCCATAAATAACAACCGGTGTCTTGTTATCCGCCAAATGGTGGGATTCTAAGAATCCTGCAACTGCCTCTGATTCTTTCCATAACTCACCAAACGATGTCTTTTCGCCATTATGAATAACAGCTGTCTTCTTACTGTCCCTGTAATTGTACAGCGCGTCTAATAACCACATAATAATTACTTTTGCCCCTTCCTATAAAAATTACCTTGGATTTCAATAAATACAGTTAGTTGAAAGCAAAAACGCTTCAACTCCTGCTTATAAGATACTTCTTTTTCACTTCATACTCCTTCATTCCTTTTAAAATATCCGACAAAAAAGTAAACGTCTCATCCATCATTTGATAAAGATCTTCAATCGTAAAGTCTCTGCCGCACTCACTGAACGACAAGTCCCCATGTGATAAGTTATTTCTTTTGGTTTTGATGGTATATAGGCAATCTCCATTTGCCGAGAGCGTATATCTGATTCCATGATGATCACATATATTCTTTATCTTTCTGGCATCAAGATTTCCTTCCGCATCCAAGTTAGAAGCTTCCATGGATATTTTTCGTTCATTCGCAACAATATCAGCAACTTCCTGCATTCGCTTTACATATGTTTTTCTAAGAGTTGTAGGGGAATATATCTGGGATACTTCGTATTCCGCCCAAAGCAATTGCAGTTCATGAATCATTTGTGTATAAGCCGCTCCTTCATCATTGATTGCTTTATACAGCTCCTGAAATCCATTCGTTATAGTAGATTCTATCAAATTATACAGCATCAGCAGGAAATTAGCTTTCATTATCTTAAACAAACGTTTTTGTTCATCATTTGCATCCGGCAGATGCGAGAGGGTATTATAATAGAATCGTATTTCATTTTGCCTCTCTTGAAAGTCTGCTATTGTTTCATCCATTTTTGACTCCCAGCAGCTGATTTCTAACATACTCAACCCTGGCTTTCAGGCGTCCTTCATTATTACTTGCATCGGACGTTGTCAAGTTTTTAAATTCATCGCTGTCAAGCCAGTCCACGTTGGAAACTGTCAAGGATGGATTTTCACGCAAAGCCAAAGCGACTCCCACAGAAATAGCTTCAAAACGCACACGAGGTGTAGAGGCAGCCTTGGGAGATTTCGCAAATCCATTCGGAAAGTATGTATTCACGAACTTGAGCATATTGTCGAAATCCTGTTTATAAGCCTTACGATCAAAAGTTTTTAGATTCGTTACTAGAAAATTATTCAAAAAGTCACTGACCTTGTGACCAAACTTTTGATAGTCATATATATAGGCAAAGAATCTTAGCACAAGCTCAAAGCGTTCATAACGTTTTTCACGGCCTTCAGATATGGGGCACAGTTTATTAAATAATTCGTTTTGAGAACATTTGTCTATAAAATCAGTAAGCGGCCCCGGATAGGATCCACGGCGAATCTCAGAAGCATTTGCTTTGACTCCGGTTGTATTAATTCGATAGAATAATTCCTGACGTGATGAAGCAGGAATATCTTCATCCAGTACGATTATACGCAATGTCCTATTGAGGAATTTTCTCTGCTGCGCCTCTGATAAATCACCAAATTTAAACCCATTTAAATGCTTTAATTTTTTCAACCCCTGAATTTGCAGACTGCCCTTTGTAAACTCTACTAACGTCTGCATTCTCTGTGCGCCATCAATAATTTCCTGCCTTCCATCTTTACAATCCGCAAAAAACATAAATGGAATTGGCAGTCCTAATAATACCGACTCCAGAAAAAAGTTTTTATTATCATTTCTCCAAATAAATTCTCTTTGATAATCCGGTATAAAAAAATCATTTTTCTCAAATTTTTGAACTAACAGTTCAATCGTAAAATCCTTTGTATCATAATCAATTTGTTTCTGCAGTTTTCGTATTTCATCATCAGCCTTTTTCCTGTCATCATCAGTTATCTTTCTTTCCTGCTTTGTCATGGTGAGTCTCCTTTCTAATGTGTTCTGTTATGCTGAGACCGATAGCTTCTCCCAGTTTAACCGGAACAGCATTTCCAATATGAATGCCCATCTCTCTGCGATTGAACGGACGTCCAGGCTCTATAAAAATATAGTCCCTGGGAAATGATTGAAGAAGCGCCCCCTCACGGATGGAGAGTGCCCGATCTTGTTCCGGGTGTCCAAATCTTCCATTCCCATAGCCGTAAAATTGCGTAGTAATAGTCGGTGAAGGCTCATCCCAGGACATTCTTCCATAAACCGAAGCATATGACTTCCCGCTGTCTTTCTGATGGCAGGAAAGGCGTAATTCCGGATCCCAATCTCTCCATGTCCCCCCAGGAACGGACTGCTTTATTCTTTTTTTATTTATAGCAGACAGTTTACAGGAGCAATGCAAAAAATCACTTTGACAAATCTCACCATCACCAATTGGCGGCAGCGCTCCTATTGCTTCTCTCACCGTAACATACTTGTCCGGACTATATAAAGGTGGAATAAGTTTGATAATGCCCAGTTTTGATGCCAGTAACACAAGTCTTTTTCTCTTTTGCGGCACACCGTAATCAGGACAGTACACTACTGAATAATCCACATTGTAATGAAGCTTCTTTAACCTGGATACGAACTTCCTGAAAATATCCTTGCTTCTCAAACCGGGAACATTCTCCATAGATACTATATCCGGCTGGCATTCTTCTATGATTCTTGAAAATTCGTAGAGCAGTCCCCATTTAGCATCATTCGTACTATTTTTATGATATCGCAGAGAATATTGTGAAAATGGCTGGCAGGGAGCACATCCAACCAATACCCGAATTGCCTTATCCGGATATAATGCATTGACTTCTTGCCCTGTGACTTTAGCAATGTCTTTGCATAAAAAGTGGGAATCATTGTTCTGCTCATATATATATTTACAGCTTTTGTCAGCATCAATTCCTGCCACTACATCTATGCCCGAGAGTCTTAATCCATAAGATAATCCCCCGATTCCACAAAATAAATCCACAGCTGCTATGTCCATCACAGTCACCACCTTTACTTTGCAAAACAGACTACAAAAATTTCATTAGATTCACTTTTTTCCAAAAAAGATATAAATTCAAATCCTTACATTAGGGAAATAGCCAAACATTTTAATGATTCGACTTGAATTTACTCCTTACTAACCATTTTATAAAGCCAATACATATAGTTCTTACTACTGAGGAACGTAATAATCTTTTTTGAAATACAGGAAACAGTCAGTGCAGAAATTATAGACCCAATAAAGATGATTTTTAAAAATAAATGAAAATTATGTACCTTGTTCGTCCCATATAAGTTAAAATCAAAAAACATTTTTTGAAATAATACATGCGACAAATATAATTCAAGTGAAATAGTTCCCAAGAATGTAAGAACATTATTAATGTATCTATTATTTAATGCATTAAGAAGTATTCCCCCCCATATCGCAAAAGAAGGACCCACTAAAAGATATTGGACCCTATACCACTTTACTAATCCGAAATGGTGATAAAAGAAATATAATCCCCAGGCCAGTGCTGCAGCCGAGCATATTAAAACCCAGCTATTTATATTCTTCTTATAGTATACCAAAGGTCCTACGTAACAACCTAAGAGAAATACAGGGATACGAGTCAGCGCAATTTCAGTCGTCATATACCATTCGTGTATATTGGATCCCAGAGTTTCATTGAGAATATAGCATCCACCATAAACCAGAATACACAATAATGCTATGATAGCAAATGATTTTTTTGATGCTCCATAGGGCTCTAAAACCAACTTATAAATACAAGGATAAAGCAGATATAACCAAACTATAAGGGCAATAAACCATACTAGTTTGTTTCCTTCAAACCAAAACGAGTAAAATGTTATATTTTTAAAAAAGCGAAGAATGCTATGCTGATGAATTATATTCAAATATCCCCAATATAGCCCATCAATCAGCAACAATGGTATGAAAATCCTGAGTACCCGTTTTCGATAAAAAGACCTTATAGATGATTTCTTATTTTTCATCGAAAAATATAAAAATACTCCCGATAAAAACAAAAATACTTCAACTCCACAATTCCCATGCTTAATGAAATTCGTCATAAAGCTAAGATTTCTGTCTAATGCACCGATCGAATGCTGTGCTATTCCATGAAATAACATAATCCAAAGTATTGAGAATCCATATAACTCCGCTTTATATTGACTTAGTAGATTCCATGAAAATTTCAAAATAGATTTCCCCTTCTCCATTAACAGTTCTTGCTCATTTCAAACTGTAGGGCGCACCCCTAGGGAAGCACTGATTAATTCATAGAGTCTGCTTTTATAATATTTATGCATTGCTGAATCATGGAACTCCTTAAATAGCTCGCTATTCGCGTCGTTCCATTCCTTGCATTGCATAAAAATTCAAGAATAAAAACAGACAGTGATTTAATCAGTGCTTCCCTAATATAGATTTCACTCACAATACCTATAGAAGAAGCGTTTATGCTTAATCCATAGTTATTAGATTTCTCCCACAAATCGATCCAGTAGCTTTATAATCGTCAAACAAGCTCGAAGTTTCCACAAGTTTCCTTTTCTTATGAATCATTTCGGGATATACTGTAACGTCTCCATTCTCTAAAAGGCGTACCGCTTCTTTCCATTCTGTTCCTGGAAATACTCCCGAATAGGACATCCATGACCCAGTAAGGTAAAACTCCTTCCGGTTCATAAGTTCCCATTCCTTAACTGTAAATGTAAGCTCCTTCTTTGGTGTTCCTATGAAGCACAGATGCGATTTATTACCTGCCAGTTGAAATGCTTCATGCATTGTTTGTATAGCTCCTGCAGTTTCATAAATAAAATCATACCCCCGCCCATGGGTAAGAATATCTGCCTTATCTTTCCAATCATCTTCAGAAGTATTTAGAATATTTATTGCCCCTATCTTATGAATTAATTCATTATACTTTTTGTGCCGTATTACTACAGTAATATTTTCTGCGCCATAAGCTTTTATAACCTGTGCTGCAAGACATCCAATAGTACCAAAGCCTAATATAGCAACTTTCTTTCCTCTTTCATGATTATTCTGTTTAAGGCCATGCAATACAACGGTTAATGGTTCAATAAAAGCAGCAGACTCAAATGCCAGTGAATTGTTTAATTTAACGACATTTTCCTTTGGTACTACTATGTATTCCGCCATGGCGCCATTTAATCTTGAGCCAATAAATCTATAATTTTTGCAAAGTGAATAGTTCCCATTTTTACAGTCTTCACAGTCATGACATGGAATCAGCGGTACACCAACCACATGATCTCCAACCTTAACGTTATCGACAGACTTGCCTATATCATCGACAATACCAGAAAATTCATGTCCCAAAATAATTGGATAGTAATGTGCCTTATTATTCAAAACCCTTGGAATATCGCTGCCACAAACTCCACAAGTCTTAACTTTTATACGTATTGTATCTGACGTAACTTCCGGGGTTGGAACATCTTCAACCTTTGTAATACCATTTTTATAAATAACTAGAGCCTTCATAAATTCACCTTTACATGTTAACTGTTTCCATCATGTAGTTCATCTTAACTGCATAATTATAATTTTCTACAATAATACGCACAGCATCTTTGACCAGTTCCTTCGCTTCACATTTAACTTTATTATCACGAACATGCATGTACTGCAAAGGCATATACTGATGAAGCATAAAAACTGGGATGCCTACTTCATCCAGATTAGCAAACAGAGTATTAATCGCCTGTTCTACCGGTCTCTTATTGAAGTAGTAACGACTCCGGTCAGAAAAACTATATTCTCGCATAAGATGCTTTTCCAGCTCTGTACCAGTATAGTACTTTTTCCAGTCTTTATCATTCTTCAGCATTTCATCCTCAAGGACCTGCCGGAAATTAGATCTTTTTTCTTCAGGAATCAGTTCATCTTCCATCATACTTAAAGCAAACAAAGCTTCTCTTACCGCATAAGTTAATGCCGGTCCAACTTTGATGATAGCTATGCCATCTTCGACCATTTCTCTCAGTTTTCCATATGGTTGGTAATCTGTAGAATGTCCCTCGAAAACTATATCCGGATATTGCTTAAGTTTAGCGCAAAGCTTGCGAGCTGCATAACGATCATACTGATGAATATCATCTTCTCCAAATTCAACACCTGGCTGAACAACAATAGCAATAATATCCTTTTCTGCATTCTTAAGGCCATGTCTTGCAAAGGCTTTGCGATAAGCAAGAATAGTGTTTTCAAAATCCTCTACTCTTGTCACTTCCATCTCTCCACTAGCAGCCTGACTGCCTCCGGGAATTGGGACCTCGCTTCCAACAACAAATACAGGGCGAACCGCATCCGGATCATCTTTCAGTAAGTCGTTGTATGCTTCAATGGCGACACAATATAATTCAACGCCCCGTTCAGCAATGACTTCATCGGAAAGACGTACATTGGGATCATCATCTCCCAGCTTCATGCTTGTGTCAAGATGTACCTTCTGGTACCCAGCCAAGACGCACTGTCTTACTAACACCTTAGCCTTTTCCATAGCATCTGCAGCCGGCTCTTCACACCAGGGCAAGGGTCCTAAATGATCTCCACCAAGAATAACCTTTTTCTTATCAAAATGAAGCTGGTCTGCTATTTTGTAGACATAATTCTTAAAATCTATTGATTTCATGCCCATATATCCGCCGTACTGATTTACTTGATTTGAAGTGGCTTCAATAACAACGAAATCATCCTGCCTCTCTGCCTGTTCAAGGGCAGTCTCTATTACGTATTTATTGGCACTGCAAAAAGAAGGAATCCCGCAATGAATTCCCATCTGTCGCTTCTCTACCATTCTCAGCAATTCATTTTTCATTTTGTACTCCTTATCTAAAAAGTATGATTAATAGTTAATCGCCAATTATATTATAATGATAAATTGGTTAGAAAAAATAGTTATGTACTAATTTTTTGAACAATTCCATATCTTTTTTATAAGTAATTTTCAAATTCAAAACGCTAGCCGGTATTACTACCATTTTAATATGATGTGCAAGTGCTATTGCTCCTGCTGAAGTCATGCTATCCAATTCCTCTTTGGTGGAATTTAAGTAAATATCTAAAATTTCTTTAAACTTAAAAGCTTCAGGACTTGCCCCACTTACTAAAAACTGACGTGGGATTACTTCTTCAATTTCATTGTCAGCATTCATCTTGTAACAGGTATCATACTGACAGGCCCCCAGGGTAGCTCCTCCATATTTCTTCACAGCATCTATAATCTTCAGTGTTCCATCTTCATCTACATAAGGATGAGTAGCATCATGAATCAAGATAACATCATCGTCAGCAGCGATTCCCTTTAATGCTTTTAATCCATTTTTTACAGATTCAGACCTTGAATCGCCACCTGCTACTACAATAATCCTATCCTGATCTCCAATATACTTGATGATTGCCTCATGAACAAAATCTATCCAAACTTCGTTTGATACTACTACTAATTTATCCAAGCAGTCCAATTGTGAAAGCTTTTTTAGAATATAAATAAAAACTGGTCTTCCATCCACTTCTACATACTGCTTCGGACGATCAGCACCAAAGCGAGATCCAATCCCACCCATCATTAATAAGCAATGATTCATTTTGATTCCCCCATGATTTCCATTATTTTATGAACAACTCTTTCACTTGCATGTCCATCTTCAACGCATCCTTTATCTGCTAAGAACTTCTTGATATTAGCTTTATATGTTACAACATCAAAATTATTTATGTTTTTAAGAAACATTCGGTTACTTCGCGCAACCGGAAAAGGTGTAGATTCCAACTTATAATAAAAACCTCTTTCATTATTATAGTTATCAAGATCTGGTGCATAAATAAATCCAGGTTTTCTAGTTAATACAAAATCATAAATCCAGCTTGAATAATCAGTAATTGCCATATCTGCCAAGACCATAAGTTCTTGAATATCTGGATAATCTGTTACATCAATTACATTCTCATTTCCTTCCAGCACTCCTTGTGAAAAGTTTCTTACCGTAGGATGGAATCTTACTAATATTTTCCATCTACCACCAAATTTATTTTCAGCGGCTTCAATCACACTATTATAAGCTAAATTATAGCAATTAAAATGATGTGAATCCCTAAAAGTTGGCCCATATAATATATAATGTACATTCTCTTCAAGGTCATATCTAGCCATAACTTTCTTTATTATATCTGACTTTTCTTTTCCTTCTAAAAAGAGAATATCATTACGAGGATGACCATATTTAAGAATGGGTGTATTAGGCCAAAAAGTTCCCCGAAAAACCTCATCTTCAAAATCGCTATTCGAAACACAGTAGTCTGCCATGTCCCCGCATAATTCTGCCGCCTTAACCCATTCCCTGCCACTATTGGCATCTTTATCAAAACGTTTTATTCCTAATGAACCATGCCAAGTTTCCATTAGAATCTGATTCTTTTTCTTAAGCAATGGATTCTTGAAAACTTCTACAGAATTTATAATCCAAATCTTAGATGTAGCCATTTCCTTATAAAAATCATAAGTATAACGGTTAACCATTCTAACTTCATTGGGCACCAAATCAGGTCGATTAAGCTGACTTAATCGTACGCCCCAAATAATATCACAATCAACATTCTCTTTTATTAATTCTTCAGTAATGTATTTCGGATTACAAGTATAATCACCTTGAAACGTCATAAAAAATATCTTATTTTTCTGTACCTGTTCATTAGAAAACACAAGTTTCTTAGCCCAAATACCCAAGTAGCGGTCAGTTCTCGTTTCAATCTTATTAATTGACTTTTTTATAAATTTCCCTTCAACAAGTGCTTTAATTACCTTTTGTCTCATTGTATCCATTGTTAGCAATCCCCTTTAAATTCCTGATGTTTTCTTTCCAAAATGCCTTAAAATCATGATGCGTAACCCTATTTTTCATGGGGGGTAATACCATGTAATTTCCGTATAAATTCTTTAGATAAATATCATAGCCCTTTGGTCCCCAAAAACATTTTCCCTCAAAAAGAAATTCCATCCTTGGCTCAAATATCTTCTTTTCAATTCTCTCACAGGCTGCTCCATGAGCACAATCTACAATAGCTCCTATATACTTAGATTCTTCATATGAAGTTCTCTGAGCATTAAGATTTATAAGCCAAATCAGCTTTTGGGTCGGAAGAGGTCTTAACAACGTAACTGCTATAAATTTCAAGGCAGTTCTGATAATCGTCTTTAACTTACTGTATCTGACTGCTAAATCGTCATATTTATGGCTTTTAGTAAATGTCCAAGCAGATCCATGATAAAGAAAATTCAAAAATTCCTGTTCTTTATATAAAAGAAATTGCTTCCATTTAGAATCAGGAATTCCATCAATTGGAAATACATCAATGAATACTGCATTCCCCCTTTTTTTGCCTCTGATATTATCTTCCTGAAGCCATGTCCTTTGATCAAAAACTTTGGCAAATGTTCTCCAATACTGCGGATTGATTTCTATGGCATCTACTTTGTACTCTTCAGTCGATTGATTATATAATGCTAAAAACTTCAGATAATCCGGTCTTGGCATACTTATATCAATATCATCATCCCAAGGGATAAAGCCCTGATGCCGAACCGCCCCAAGCAAAGTTCCACCACCCAAGTAATACCTTATATTGTTCTTATCGCAGAACCGGGCAACATCTTTCAGGATCTCCAGCTCTACCTGCTTTAACTCTTCTTGTGTCAGCTCTCTCATTTATAAAATTATATCCTATACTTTATAAAAACATATTGTTATTATTCATATATTTGCTGCTATATTACGAAGTTTTAGCAATAAACTTTCTAACCGCTTCTTGAGCAATATTTTTATCTGCTTTAAGAAGAATATCCAATATTTTATCTGACTCCGATTTGGACTTTTCAATCTTTTCTTCAGCCTTGCGCTGCCTGAAGTCTGCGGCAAGTTCCTTGATTTTGTTTATATCTCTAGGGAAACGCTGATTTAATCCAATTATTTGCTGACTGGCAAAGCATAATCCTGTAAAATAGAGATAACAACAGGAAAGG
>ENA-ORCP01000455-ORCP01000455.1-human-gut-metagenome-genome-assembly--contig:-NODE-455-length-36815-cov-6.217785_pt1 | contig 36815 bp, 32 predicted proteins | sample MGYA00242990_ERZ507991 | MGnify/ENA primary metagenome ERZ507991 (study PRJEB26167, sample SAMN06115496) | human gut metagenome | host: Homo sapiens | place: China:Henan | collected 2015-05-07 | study... | reverse complement strand
ATCCGCTACGAAGGCCCCAAGGGCGGCCCCGGTATGCGTGAAATGCTGAACCCCACCTCCGCTCTGGCCGGAATGAAGCTGGACAAGACTGTGGCCCTCATCACCGACGGCCGCTTCTCCGGCGCTTCCCGCGGCGCCGCCATCGGCCATGTCAGCCCGGAGGCTGCTTCCGGCGGCCCCATCGGCCTGATTGAAGAGGGCGATATCATCAACATCGATATCCCCAACGCAAAGATCACGCTGGAAGTTTCCGATGAAGTTCTGGCCGAGCGCAAGGCAAAGTACGTCGCTCCCGAACCCAACATCAAGACCGGCTGGCTGAGCCGCTATGCACGCATGGTCACCAGTGCAAATCTGGGTGCAGTGCTGAAGTAAAACGGCCCGAAGGCAAAACAGGCAAAAAGAATGACCCGGAAGATCACCGACGATCTTCCGGGTCATTTTTGTGTTTTTGGGGAAAAATCAGGCTTCCTTCAGCTTCAGCACACCGGCCTGCTCCAGACGCTTGCGCAGCAGGGAACCGATGATGCAGGAGATGACGATCTTAGCCAGATCGAATGCGATGAAGGGGTACACGCACACCGACAGCGCATAGCCCAGTTCACACTGCATCTGGAACACGAACCATGCTGTGCCCAGCACATAGCAGACGGCGTCGCCCAGAATCAGGCCGAGACCGGAGATCACCGGGTTGCCGTTGCTCTTTTCGATGAACAGGCCGCCGATGAAGGCCAGCGGCAGATAGCCAACAAGGTATCCGCCGGTGGGGCCGGCCAGAATGGACACGCCAGCCGAGTAACCGGCAAAGACCGGCACGCCGATCAGGCCGATGAGCAGATAGATGACAACGCTTAGGGTGCCGAACTTCGGCCCCAGCAGCCACGCGGCAAAGCAGATGACAAGGTTTGCCATGGCGATGGGCACGGCCCCGATGGGAATGCTCAGCGGGCTGAGCACGCACATGACGGCGGCCATCACGGCGGTGACGGCCATCTGATAAGTGGTCATTTTTTTGTTCTTCATACGATGATATCCCCTCTGTTTATTTTTTACAAGGCATCTGTGCCCGAGTATAGCGCAGAAAACAGGAAATAGTCAACGATGAAGTCCTAAGATGGTTTACAATTGCAGGGCTTGCTTTTTGAAGCGGAAACAGGATATACTGTGAGGTAAGACTGTAATACGAAGGAGGGACCCTGATGGGCGGAGGACATGTATCACGTCCGGATTTCGGGATGCCGCAGCCGGACCCGGATTATCCGCTGACCGAATTTTATCTGCTGCTGCAGCATGCGCTGGACGAGGCCGGTTATTTTGCACTCCCGGCGCTCTATGCAGGGATGCAGGCTCCGGCCCGGCGCATCTGGCCGGAGGAAGCGCGGGATTACCTGACCCTTTCACCGACAGAACGGGAAGGAGACACCCGCCTGCTGGCACCGGCCAATCTGCAGCTGCTTTACAGCTCTTTGCATGTGATGCCGGACGGCACACCCGCTGCGTTGCTGCTGACCGAGGAGTGCACCCGCACCACGGTAGCAGTGCAGCTTCTGCCGCCTTTTGTGTGGGAGGACCCGCTGCCGCCGGTGCCGGATACCCCGGCAGCACTGGCGCTGCAGATGACAATGCAGGATGTGGAGTGCATTGACACCGCCCCGGCGGCGCTGGGGCGGAAGCTGGTGCACACGGCAGCGGGCAAGCGCTGGCTGCACCACCCGAAGGCCGAACAGTTTCTTGCCGAACGGGTGGCGCTGCTGCAGCGGGTGTACCGGAGGTAACAGACGGCAGAATGCCCTGATTTTTCATAAATTTTTCCAGAACTGCAATCTTTGGGGGCGGTCATCCGTGTAAAGGGTGAATGTCCCCGTGGAACCACAGATTCCACTGAGCCTGTACAGGGGTTAAAGGAGAACTTGAACGTTATGGGACAGCTGACCAGAAATGAAGTATTCACGCTGGCGGTGCAGAAATACAGCGATGCTGTTTACCGCGCCGCCGCGCACAACAGCCGATGCACGGCCGACGCGGAGGATGTGGTGCAGGATGTATTCGAGAAACTTCTGCACTACAACGGAACTTTTGAGAGTGAGGAACACCTCAAGGCGTGGCTGCTGCGGGTGGCCATCAACCGCTGCCGGGACCTGACCCGTGCAGCCCACCAGAAGGACACAGAGCTGGATGAAAATCTGCCTGCGCCGGAGGAATTGAAAGACGGCAGCGTGCTGGACGCAGTGCGCGCCCTGCCGGAGAATTACCGCAACGCGATCTATCTGCACTACTACGAAGGTTACACAGCAGCAGAGATCGGGCGGATGATGGGAGCACCATCCAACACGGTGCTCAGCTGGCTGCGGCGGGGGAGAGCGCAGTTACATACGATGCTGAAGGAGGAGATCGAAGATGAGGTGGTATGAATACAAGATGGAGGCCGATGACCTCCGCGCCCCAGACGACCTCAAAGCCCGGCTGCTGGCCATGACCGACCAGCTGACCGAAGAAGAAAAGAATCAGCCCATGATGAAAGTGCCGGAGCCGGCTCCGGCTGCCCCGGTGCAGAAAGCTGCCGGCAAAAAGCTCATCCGTTTCCCGGTGAAGCAGGTCGGGATGCTTGCCGCCTGCGCTGCTGTGTGTGTCGTGGGTTATGGTGCTTTGAGCACCAGCAGCATCGGTTTTGCAAAGAGCAGCGCCCCGGCGGAGTATTCTGCCGCCAGTGTGGGTGCAACAGCCCCGATGGCTGCAAACTACAGTCTGGATACCGGAGCAGGCGCATGGGAGAGCAGCACGGACAACGGCATCAGTACCTTCTCCGCCGATGATGCCGCCGCAGCCGAAGGTGCCCGCAGCACCGACAGCGCAAAGATCATCTATACGGCGAACCTGAGTCTGGAAAGCAAGGACTACGACGCTGCCCGCGCTGCACTGGATGCCGCCGCAGCCGAGGCGGGCGGCTATCTGGAATCCAGCAGCGAGTATGCCGGCTCAGGGGACAGCCGCAGCGCAAGCCTGTCGTTCCGCATCCCGCAGGAAAACTATGAGAGCTTCCTCGCCGCTGTGGCCGAGGCCGGCAACGTGACCTACAAAAACCAGCAGGCCGAGGATGTGACCGCCCAGTATCTGGATGTGGAGACGCGGCTGGACAATCTCAAAAACCAGCGCACCCGTCTGCAGCAGCTGCAGCAGCAGGCCGATAATCTCTCGGACCTGCTGGAGATCGAATCCAGCCTGACGGACGTGCAGAGCCAGATCGAGAGCTGGCAGAGCCAGTTGGACTGGTACAGCAATCAGGTGGAAGAGTGCACGGTATATGTGGGCCTGAGCGAAGTCAAGACTTACTCGCCCACCGGCGACAGCTTTGGCTCCCGGGTCAGCAGCGCCTTTGCCGAGGGCTGGCAGAACTTTGTCAACGGCGTGCAGCAGCTGGCTGTGAGCCTTGCCGGAGCGTGGCCGGTGGTGGTGCTGGCAGCAGCTGCCGTGGCCGGTGTTGCGGTCTGGCGAAAGCGTAAGTAAAAAGAAAAACTGAAATTTTTTCGAAAAAGGTGTTGACATCCACCCCGTCCTGTGGTATTATACTTGAGCAGTCAGCGAGAACCGCTGAGAGCTGAAAAGTAAATATCGCGGGGTGGAGCAGTCTGGTAGCTCGTCGGGCTCATAACCCGAAGGTCGTTGGTTCAAATCCGGCCCCCGCAACCACCAAAAGCACGATAGTTTACAAGAAACTACCGTGCTTTTTCTTTACTCCGGGTGCTGCCGGGTAATTTGCCCGCCATTTGTCCGTTAGTTTTTCCGGAAATTTCCGGGGTGTTCCGGGAAAACTCAAAAACGACGGGAGAACGATAAAATGGGCAATGTGCTATAAAATATCTGCAAAAATTGTGCAGCTTGAAAGAACTGAAAAATCCAAGCGGATCCAGCCTTGACGCGCTGAAAAAAATATGCTATTTTATTTGAGCACGGCAGACGCCCGGGAACGGAAAGCGCTGCCTGCCCTGAAAAAGAAAATACGAACGTGAGCAGCGTCGTTGGATTGTTACCGTTTGGCGGGCTAGACCAACTCTGTGCACAGCATGAGCCGAAAGCGTGTTTCACCCTTCGGTGTTGTTTGCTGTGTCAGAAGTGGTCTTTTTTATTGCCATTTTTCGGCCTGAGGAGGAAGATGTATGCAATATACCGTCAAAAAACCGATCAATAACAACATCCTGCGGGTGGTGGACCCCACGGGCTGTGAACTGATCGTCACCGGGCGGGGCATTGGGTTCGGCGCAAAGTCGGGCTACAAGGTGGACGCCGAACAGGTGGAGCGCAGCTACCGCATGACAAGCCCCGCCGTGCAGAAAAAGCTGGTGGAGCTGCTGGAACAGATCCCCTACGAGCATCTGCTGCTCACGGATGAGCTGGTGGAGGACATCCGCAGCCGGGTACACTACCCGCTGAACGAAAGCCTGCTCATCACGCTGGCGGATCATATCAGCTTTGCCATCAAGCGCAGCGAGCAGGGCATCCGGTTTTCCAACCCGCTCATGGAACCCATCCGGGAGTTCTACCCGGAAGAGTATCGCCTCGGCATGGAGAGCCTTGCCAAGATCCGGCAGCGCTGCGGCGCAGACCTCTCGGACGACGAGGGCGCTTTCATCGCGCTGCACATCGTCAACGCGGAGCTGAACACCACCATGAGCGTGGTGAACGATGTGACCCGCTTTGTGGACGGCTGCGTGCAGGTGGTGGAATGCTTCTACAACTGCCGCTTTGACCGCAGCTCGCTGGATTTCAGCCGCTTCACGGTGCACCTGCGCTTCTTTGCACAGCGGGTGTTTCAGGGCAAACAGGAGCAGGAGAACGACGCCCATGACGAGGTGTTCCGTGCACTGATCGCCCGCAACTGCAGCGAACATTATAAATGTGCCTGCTGCATTGCGGAGTATGTCAAAAATACCTGGGACAAGACCCTCTCAGATGAAGAACTGGTATTCCTGACCATCCACCTGAAACGCATCCGGATGGGGAAGTGAAGCAGCTCGGTTCCAACTGAGGTACAGGAAGCTTTCTCTTCGGACACGAAAACGGGTTGCGGCTCCCAGCGTCTGCGGCGGCTCTCGCCTTGCATCCTGCTGGCCGCTGCCCCAGCCTTGGCTCCCTGTTTCCGCCGCTGGCGGCGGTCGCCTCCGCTGCAGGCCATTCCATCGCCCGCCCTATTGCCCTGACGGGCAACAGGGTCCCACCCCAGCGGACGGTCCTCAGAGAAACTTCCTGCACCAGAGAAGAGCAAAGGCAAGGTCTTGCCGTGATTTTGGTTCTCCACAAAGCGCGGCTTTGTGTGTGGATAAATTTGCTGGATATGATTTGAGAAAAGGAGAATGGAAGAATGAAAGACAAGATCTTCGGCGTGCTGCAGCGCGTGGGACGCAGCTTTATGCTGCCCATTGCTCTGCTGCCTGTTGCGGGCCTGCTGCTGGGCATCGGCAGCTCGTTCACCAACGAGACCATGCTGGCGGCCTATGGGCTGGACAGCGTGATCCATCAGGGAACCCTGATCTATACCATCCTGGATGTGATGAGCCGGACCGGCAACGCAGTGTTCAACAACCTGCCGCTGCTGTTCGCTATGGGCGTTGCCATCGGCATGGCCCGCAAGGAAAAAGAGGTCGCGGCCCTGTCCGGTGCGGTGGCTTATCTCATTATGAATACGGCCATTCAGGCTATGATCAACGCGGCCGGCGGCGTGGACGCCATGCCCGCCAACTCCACCACTTCCATGCTGGGCATCACTACCCTGCAGATGGGCGTGTTCGGCGGCATCGTGGTCGGTCTGGGTGTGGCAGCGCTGCACAATAAGTTCTATAAGATCGAACTGCCGCAGGTGCTGGCATTCTTCGGCGGCACCCGTTTTGTGCCCATCATCAGCTCCATTGTGTATCTGATCGTCGGCATTGCCATGTTCTATGTCTGGCCGGTGGTGCAGAATGGCATCTCGGCGCTGGGCTCTCTGGTGCTGGCTTCCGGTTATGCAGGCACCTTTATCTATGGCCTGCTGGAGCGCGCCCTGATCCCCTTCGGTCTGCACCATGTGTTCTATATGCCCTTCTGGCAGACCGCTGTGGGCGGCACCGCCATCATCGATGGCGTCACCGTCACCGGCGCACAGAACATCTTCTTTGCAGAGCTGGCTTCCAAGTCCACTACCGTGTTCTCGGTCAGCGCCACCCGCTTCATGGCCGGTAAGTTCCCCTTTATGATCTTTGGCCTGCCCGGCGCAGCGCTGGCCATGTATCAGTGTGCAAAGCCGGAAAAGCGAAAGGTCGCCGGCGGCCTGCTGCTGTCTGCTGCGCTGACCTCCATGCTCACCGGTATCACCGAGCCGCTGGAGTTCACCTTTATCTTCGTGGCGCTGCCCATGTACGCGGTGCACTGCGTGCTGGCGGGCCTGTCCTACATGTTCATGCACATCCTGAACGTGGGTGTGGGCATGACCTTTTCCGGCGGCCTGATCGATATGGTGCTGTTCGGCGTGATGCAGGGCAACGCCAAGACCCACTGGATCTGGATCGTGGTCGTGGGCGTCGTGTACTTTGTGATCTACTATCTGGTGTTCCGCTTCATGATCACCAAGTTCGACTACAAGACCCCCGGCCGCGAGGACACCGAGGAAGTCAAGCTGTACACCCGTGCGGACGTGAACGCCCGCGATGCTGCTTCCGGCAGTGCGGCTCCTGCCGGAAATGACCCGGTCAGCGCCCTCATCGTGGAAGGACTGGGCGGCAAGGCGAATATCAGCGATGTGGACTGCTGCGCCACCCGTCTGCGCTGCACCGTGAAGGATGCGGAGCAGGTCAAGCAGGATGCGCTCAAGGCGTCCGGTGCGTCCGGCGTCATCTGCAAGGGCAACGGCGTGCAGGTCGTCTACGGCCCCAAGGTGGCAGTCATCAAGGCAAAGCTGGAAGATTATCTGGAAAAAATGCCGGCCAATGCAGCGGCTCCGGCCGCTCCGGCAGCTGCTCCTGCGACTGCACCCGCAGCCCTGGCGGCAGCGGCAAAGGATACCGTTCTGTCCGCCTGCATGAACGGCACTGTGGTGCCGCTGGCAGAAGTGAAGGACGAAGCTTTTGCCAGCGGCGCACTGGGCGACGGCATTGCCATCGAACCGACGGATGGTGAGCTGGTAGCTCCCGCCGACGGCGAGATCTCCTCCACCTTTGACACCCACCATGCGGTGGGCATGACCACTGCGGACGGTGCCGAACTGCTGATGCACATCGGCATCGATACGGTCAAGCTGGGAGGCAAGCACTTCACCTATCTCGTCAACGAGGGCGACAAGGTGAAGAAAGGACAGCCGCTGATCCGGTTCGATCTGGAAGCCATCCGTGCAGAAGGCTACCTCACCACGACTCCGCTGATCGTCTGCAATACCGACGAGTACGCAGCGGTGACGCCGCAGGCATCCGGCAATGTGAAGAAGGGCGATGCTCTGCTGGAACTGAAGGGCTGATGCGTTTCCCCATAAAGGCAGGGTTTTTATAACACAAAGGGCCGTTCCCGCAGCAGGGAGCGGCCCTTTGTGCATAAAAAGGCAAAACTGTGCCGCAGGAATACCTCGCAGAGAAAAATCTTTTTCGTAAGAATTGGCGAAACTTTTTGGCATTTCTTGTGGTTTTGATGATTTTTTCGGTTTTGGTTTACGGTACTGGAAAAACGTGGTATCATTAACACAATAAACTGGAGCAGTATGTCAGCGGAATGGGTCTGCTGTCGCCGGTTGAGGGGAATCTTTGTGAAGAAAATTTTCAAAAAAGGCATCAGTCTGTTGTGTGCAGCGGCGCTGGTGCTGGGCTGTGCTGCCTGCAGCGGCGGCAGCCCGAAGCAGACCGCTGTGACCGACATTGCAGTCTGGACCTATTACAATGGCGACCAGATGGAAAGCTTTACCAAACTGGTGGACGAGTTCAACAGCACCGTCGGCGCAGAAAAAGGCATTTCGGTGTCCACCGAGAGTCTGGGCAGTGTCAACGATCTGGAAGCCAGTGTGATGGATGCCGCCGAGGGCAAGGTGGGTGCATCGGAACTGCCCAACATTTTCTCGGCCTATGCGGATACCGCTTACGCCATGGACCAGATGGGAATGCTGGTGGACCTTGCGCCCTACCTGAGCGATGCAGAGCGCAATACGTTCGTCAATGGCTACCTGTCTGAGGGCGACTTTAACGGCAGCGGCGAGATCAAGATCTTCCCAGTGGCAAAAGCCACCGAGCTGATGTTCCTCAATGACACCGACTGGCAGGTCTTTGCCGATGCTGCCGGCGCAAGCTACGACGACCTTGCCACGCTGGAAGGTCTGGTGGAAACGGCAGGCAAATACTACGACTGGACCGACGCTCAGACCGATACCCCCGATGACGGCAAGGCTCTGTTCGGCCGCGACGCCATGGCCAACTATATGCTGGTAGGTGCACAGCAGCTTGGCGACGCCATTTTTGAAGTGCAGGACGGCAAGATGACCGTCAACTTTGACCACGATGTGGCCCGCAAACTGTGGGATAACTACTATGTGCCCTTTGTCAAGGGCTGGTTTACCGCAAGCGGACGCTTCCGCAGCGATGACGTCAAGACCGGCAATGTGCTGGGCTATGTCGGCTCCTGCTCCAGCGCCACCTTCTTCCCGACGCAGGTGACCACCGACGACAGCGTGAGCCACGATATCAGCATGAAGGTGCTGCAAAGCCCGAAGTTTGCCGACGGCGAGGATGTGGCCGTGCAGCAGGGTGCCGGTATGGTCGTGACCACCGGCACCGAGGATGAGATCAAGGCTTCGGTGGAGTTTTTGAAGTGGTTCACCCAGCCGGAAAACAACATCGCCTTCTCGGTCGGTTCGGGCTATCTGCCGGTCACGCAGGATGCCAATGATATGGACACCATCCACGCCAGCGGACTGAGTCTCAGCGGAAATATGGAGCAGATCCTGAGCGGCGCTGTCCAGACAGTTAAAACAGATCGGCTTTATACACCCAGTGCCTTTGAAGGAGGCGCTTCGGCCCGTAAAGTGCTGGAATATGGTCTGAGCGACCTTGCCGCAGCCGACCGCGAGACTGTGGTGGAGCGCATTGCCGCAGGCCAGAGCGCAGCCGACGCGGAGGCAGAATTCCTGACCGATGACTATTTTGAGAACTGGTATCAGGATATCTGCAGCCAGCTGAAGCAGTACGAGGGCTGAGCGCATCCGGACCGCTGTAACATGAGATGGAAGGGGAGATGGCCGTGCACAAACGCAGGAATGCAGGCGCAGGCACTGCAGAAAAACGGAAAGGACAGGGCAGGCCCATCTTCCTGACCATCTTTGCCTATGTGATGATCGTGGTGATCATCGAGGTCATCCTGCTTTCTTTGAGTATCGCCATGACCAATGTGTCCGGCAGGCTGAACCAGAACGCCAAGGATATCCTGACCATGCAGGTGGACAACCGCGTCAGCTATCTGGAAGACCTGATGCAGCGGGCGTAGCACCTGAATGATCTGTCGGAGTATATCGACGGCACCCTGCAGCAGATGCTGGTGGATGGCACCGTGACGCTGGACGGACTGAACGCCAGCGGAACCGAGAGCGATGCGCTTCTGGTGGCCATCGCGCCGGAGCTGGTGAGTTCCATGCGCTCCAAATCCGTCACCGGAATCTTTGTGGTGCTCAATACGCTGGATCTGCACAACCGCGAGGTGGGCAGCGGCCTGCCCGGCATCTACCTGCGGGATCTGGACCCCGATGCCCGCCCGTCGGAGAACAACTCCGATCTGTTTATCGAGCGCGGCAGCGCATCGGTGGTCAAAAAGCTCGGCATCACCACGGACAAAAGCTGGCAGCCGGTGCTGCGCTATCAGGGACTGAAAGGCAACGGCTTTTTCAAAACACCGTTTCAGGAAGCCTATGAAGACAAAGCACGTCTGGACGATGACGACTATGGCCGCTGGACGACCAGCGTCTACAAAATGGTGGAGGATGACCGCACGGCCATGGCCTACTCCCAGCCGCTGATCCTGCCGGACGGCACGGTCTACGGTGTGGTGGGCGTGGAGATCCTGACCAGCTATCTGCAGGAAAAACTGCCCTACACCGAACTGCGCAATGATAACGACGGCAGCTACTTCCTCGTCTCTACCGAGAACGATGTCAAGGCGTCGAGTATCACGGTGAGCAAATCCGTGACCAGCAGCGAGGATGTATTTGCGCTGGAATCCCCGGCCGCCATGCTGGACCTTTCGCAGGAAAACGGCGAGTACAGCATGACACTGCGCCGCACCGAATACTATGTGGTGCAGCGGCCCATAAACCTCTACAACCGCAACGCGCCATTCTCGCACGAGCAGTGGCTTCTGCTGGGTGCGGTGCGCAAAAAGACACTGTTTTCCTTTACGGCCAAGGTGACTTCGCTGCTGCGGATCGCCATGCTTGTTACACTGGTTCTGGGTGCGCTGAGCAGTCTGCTGGTGGCGCGTACCATCGCCCACCCGGCTGAGATCCTTTACCGCGAGGTCATTGCGGCGCAGGAAGCGAAAAAATCGCCGGAACTGTCCCGCACCGGCATCCGGGAGCTGGACCGCTTTGCCGAGGCATTTATCAGCCTGAATACGCAGCTGCTGAACAACTCGACCAAGTTTTTGCGCATCATGGACATGGCCAGTGTGGAATTGGGCGGCTACGAGCTGCGGTTCGACACCGGGACGGTCTATGTTACCGACAATTTCTTTGCGCTGCTGGGTGCGCCGGAAGTGGACGGAAACAGCCTCAGTGTGCGCAAGTTTGAGGAAGCGCTGGACCAGATCCAGCTGGCCCGCCCCTGCACCACTACGGCTGAGGGCGACAAGCTGCTGACCGTCCGCAAGGACGGCACCACCCGGTACATCATGCTCCGCGTCACGGCCGACCGCCTGAGCCAGATCGGTCTGGCCGAGGATGTGACCGCCGCTACACTGGAACGCATGCGTATCGAGCACGAGCGCGATTATGATATCCTGACCGGCCTGTATAACCGGCAGGCCTTCCACCGCGTGTGCGATGAGCTGTTCCACGAACCCGGCCAGCTGGGCGTGGCAGCCCTGCTGATGATGGATCTGGACAACCTCAAGCACATCAACGACACCTACGGCCACGACTGGGGCGACCGGTACATCCACAGCACAGGCCGTTGTCTGGCCGAGAACACCCCCACCGGCACGGTAGTGGCCCGCCTGTCCGGCGACGAATTCCTGCTGTTGTTCTACGGCTACCATGATAAAGACCAGATCCGGGAGCGCATCAGAGCTTTGTGCGCCGCCATGCAGGAAAGCGTGGCGGTCCTGCCTAGCGGCAGCGAGCTGCACATCAGTATTTCCGGCGGCGTTACGTGGTACCCCGAGGACGGCACCGACATGGACACCCTGAAGAAATACGCCGATTTTGCCCTGTATCAGGTCAAGCGCACCAATAAGGGCCGGCTGGAAGAGTTTGATGTTGAGGTCTACAAGCGGGAAGCACAGGCCGCTCAGCTGCGACGCGACTTCCAGCAGCTGCTTACCGAAGAACGGGTGTACTATGTGTTCCAGCCTATTTTCTCGGCACGCAATGGCCAGGTGATGGCCTATGAAGCACTGATGCGGTCGGATATCCCATCCCTGCGTTCGCCCGCTACCATCATGAAGCTGGCCCGGGAGCAGGGGGCGCTGTATGAGATCGAGCGGCTGACCTTTGTCAAATCGCTGGAGACCTTCGACTCCCTGCGAAAAGAGGGCCTTGTCCGCAAGGACGCCATGCTCTTTGTCAACTCCATCGCCAGCATTTGCCTGAGCCGGAAAGACAGCGAGTATATGGACAGCCGCTGGCATGAGCTGCGCCGCCAGATGGTCATTGAGATCACTGAGGAAGAGGAAATGAACCGCGACGCGCTGGAAGTCAAGCGCCATGCTCCGGGCTTCTCGGGCATGTTTGCGCTGGATGACTATGGCAGCGGCTATTCCAATGAGGGCAGCCTGCTGGAACTGGCTCCGCGGTTCATCAAAGTTGATCTTGCCATCATCCGCGGCATCGACACCGATACCGACAAGCAGCAGATCCTGCGCAATATCGTGGTATATGCCCACCCGCGCAACATGCAGATCATTGCCGAGGGCGTGGAGAATGTCGCCGAGATGCAGAAGGTCATCGAGCTGGGGGCGGATGCCCTGCAGGGCTATTATCTGGCAAGGCCCGCTGCCATCCCGGCCAAGATCGCCCCGGCGGCCTGGCATGTCATTGCCGGCTGCCACACCGAAGAAGAATAAAGATAAACCGTCCGTATTTTTGAAAGCCGAGAATACGGACGGTTTGCTTTTTGCTACTGGCGTCCCGCGGCAGGATGCGGTATACTGAGAATGAAAAAATATTCAGCACGGGAGGTGCTTTTTGGAATGGTACAGGTAGACCTGATCACCGGCTTTCTGGGGGCAGGCAAGACCACTTTTCTGCGCCGGTATGTCCGGTATCTGGTGGAACAGGGCCACAATGTCTGCATTCTGGAAAATGATTTCGGCGCGGTGAATGTGGACGCCATGCTGGTGCAGGACCTTCTGGGGCCGCGGTGCGATCTGGAAACGATCAGCGGCGGATGCGACTGCGACACCCATCAGCGCCGGATGCGCACCAAGCTCATCGCCATGGCCATGCGGGGCTTTGACCGGGTGGTGGTGGAGCCCAGCGGTATTTTTGATGTGGATGAGTTCTTTGATGTGCTGCGGGATGACCCACTGGACCGCTGGTATCAGATCGGCAATGTCATTGCCATCGTGGACGCCATGCTGCCGGAGACGCTTTCGCCGCAGGCAGATTACCTGCTGGCATCGGAAACGGCTAACGCAGGCCGGGTGCTGCTGAGCCGTGTCCGGCAGGCAGGGGCGGAGCAGTGCGAAGCTGCCCGCGCCCATCTGGCCCGTGCACTGGAACGCTGCAAGTGCTCCCGCCGGTTTGCCCCGGAGGAAATTTTGCAAAAGGACTGGGCAGAGCTGACCGATGCCGACCTTGCGGCTATCGCAGCCTGCGGCCACCGACAGGCCAGCTGCGAAAAGCTGCATTTCGACGAGCACGAAGCGTTTTCGTCGCTGTGTTTTCTGGAACAGAATCTGACGCTGCAGCAGCTGCAGGCCGCTGCCGACCGGCTGTTTGCAGACCCGGCCTGCGGCCATGTGCTGCGGGTGAAGGGCTTTGCCCCGGATGAGCAAAACAGCTGGCTGGAACTGAACGCTACCGCCGCCGGAAAGACGCTGGCCCCCATCCCGCAGGGGCAGGATGTGCTCATCGTCATTGGCGAAGGGCTGGATAAGGCCGCCATTGAAGCGCGGCTGAAATCCTGAACGATTTAAAAGGAGAAGGATTATGGAAAAATCGCGGCAGACCCCCTCGGCACGGCGCATCGTCGGCATGGTAGTGGGCATCGTCATCATTGGTCTTGGCATTGCGCTGTTCAAGCAGTCCCATCTGGGCAACGATTCCATCAGCGCGCTGAATATGCGGCTGGCAGAAATGCTGGGCATCTCACTGGGCGTGCAGAACCTGTGCACCAACATCCTGTTCTTTGCGGTGCAGTTCTGGTTCGGACGCAAGTACATCGGCCTTGGCACCTTCGTCAACGGCATCGGCGTCGGCTTTATCATCACTGCATTCTACGAGCCGATCGCAGCATATTTCGGCCCGGCGGAAGCGGCGGGCCTGCCGGTGCAGCTGCTGTGGGTGGCGCTGGCGGTTCCGGTCACGGCGCTGGGCGCGTCCCTCTACCAGACGGCAGACCTTGGCATTGCGCCTTATGATTATCTGTCGCTGGGCCTGCGGGACTACACGCCCTTCCCGTACTTCGGGTGCCGCGTTTTTACCGACGCCCTGTGTGCGCTCATCTGCTGGCTGCTGGGCGGCCTTGTGGGCATCGGAACGCTCATCTGCGCATTCTGCCTTGGGCCTTTCATCCAGTTCTTCAACGGCCTTGTCTCCGAACGGCTGCTGCAGTATAAGCCGGAAAAGCAGTAACGGTTTGCCATAGAATGAGGTGGAATTATGCAGGATATTGATTACTTCAGACAGTTTGAGCCTTTTTTTGATGCATGGTACATCACGCGTCTGATCGGTGAGGGCGGATTTGGTAAAGTTTTTGAAATCGAACGCCGCGGCCAGTTTGAAGACAAGACCTTTACCAGTGCATTGAAGGTCATTGCGGTGCCGTCTTCGGACGAAGAACTGAAAAGTGTAATGACCAGCGGAATGGATCAGAATGGGGTCCAGAATTATTTTTACGAGACAGTGAAGAATTTTACCCATGAGATCACGATTATGAACGATGTCAAGGGGCACAGCAATATCGTGAGCTATGAGGACCACCGGATCGTAGAGCGGACAGACGGCTTCGGATGGTATATTTTCATCCGGATGGAACTGCTGACGCCGATCAGCCGCCAATACGAAAATCTGCAGAGCGTCTCGGAGGAAGATGTCGTTCGTCTGGGCTGCGACCTGTGCAAGGCGCTGGAAGACTGCCAGAAGTTCGGGATCATTCACCGTGATATCAAGCCGGATAATATCTTTATTTCAAAGACCGGCGACTATAAGCTTGGCGATTTTGGCATTGCCTGCATTCCGGAAAAAGGTGCAGGAGCATCAACGCAGATCGGAACGCCGGCCTATGTTGCACCGGAAGTGCTTAGCGGCCAGAAATACGGGAGCAGTGTTGACACCTACTCTCTGGGACTGGTCATGTACCAGCTTTTAAACGATAACCGGATGCCGTTCTGTCCGCCGGCTCCGCAGCAGATCACCCCGATGCTGCTCCAGCAGGCAAACGGGATGCGTCTGAGCGGAAAAAAGCTTCCGCCGCCGGTGCACGGCAGCGCAATGCTGCAACGGATCGTGCTGAAAGCATGTGAGGCGGACCCGAAAAAACGGTATACCTCCCCAGCAGAGATGCACCGTGACCTGTTGCAGCTGAATGATAACCGGACTGTCAAGATGAAAACCATAAAGATGGAAACCCATCCGGAACGTGCAGGCTTCGGCGGGAAAAAAGCTGTTGCGGCCGTTCTGGCGGTGATCATCGTAGGCGTTGCAGGGGCCGGGATCGCGCTCGGCGGCAGAAAAGAGAGCTCTGCAAAACCGGCGGCATCCAGCGGAACGGTGCTGTTCACCAACGCACAGATCCAGGCAGACCGGACGGAGATCGCGGTGGGTGAGACAACAGAACTGGCCCTGAAGGATGGGGAATATCTTTATCGAAGGGAAGAAGGGCTGGAGTGGTCCACTGAGGACGAGTCTGTTGCAGCGGTCAGCAGCGACGGCGTCGTGACAGGAATTGGAGATGGACTTGTAACCATCAAAGCAAGCTATCAGGGCAAAACGGCAGAGATCAGCATCCATGTCACAGGAGAGAACGCAGGACCCGCGCTGGAAGGCAGTATGACTGCACCGGATGAGACTCCGCCCGAGTCGCTGCAGATCCTTACGACCACATCCGTGCTTGTGGCAGGGGACAGTATCCTTCCTGCTTTGAAGGCAGATAACTGGACGTTGTACAGCAATTCGGAGGGCATTACGTGGGAAACCAGCGATCAGGAGATCGCGGATGTGAAGGATGGCGTTCTGACGGCCAGAAAAGCCGGCGACTTTGTCCTCACCGCTACTTATCGAGGTAAGAGCAATTCTGTCACGCTGCACAGTGTTGATGCCCCAGTGCGAAACGATGCCAAAATCGATGCGGACTATGACAGCATCACGCTTGTGCAGGGCGGTGAAGACGAGGTGGAGATTTCCTTCAGCGGCAATATCCCGGAAAAGTTTACAGCGATGGCCTACGATTCTGCCGGGATGAATCTCTCCCTCAGGTGGGGCGAGATGCGCAGCAATAACAGTGCGGCACTGACGATCTCGGATGCCTATTCACAGCAGGCAGAAGGGGAAGTGACGGTCCTCTGCTGTGCGACAGATGACCCTTCGAGTGTGGCTGCGGTCAAAAAGATTCGTGTGAGGATCAAGGAGAGGTAAAATGATGAAAAAAGCTTTGGTGAGCACAGTACTCTGTGCGGCAGCGGTGTTGTGTGCGCTTACGGGATGCGGCGGGTCCGGAAAGGGTACGGCAAAAACAGTGTCGGGAGGATATCTGCCTGAACGGATCGAGCAGATCCAGGAGGGCGGCATGATCCCTTCCGGACGGGAGGCTGCGCGTCAGATGGAAGATGCCGCTTACCCGGAAGAAAGCCTGTATGGTGACTGGGTGCGTGTATACGCATCCGGCGAAGAACCGCTGCAGTATGCACCGGATGCACAGACCGTTCAGTATCCGTGCTATGATGAAGAGGGCAAGGAGTTTGAGCTGCCGTTCGGGTGCTTCCCGGAGAGCATGCAGTTTTATCCGGCAGGGTACGGTGCATTGTCCTCTTCCATGGCGCGGTACGAACTTCAGAGAGAGGCCGAAGAGACGGGCACGGTCTCGGTGGAACTTTCCCCCTTTGCACAGGTCGCAAAGGTTCTTGGTTACGGCGAGGGAACGGTGACGCTGCAGGACGGAGAGACCAAAGATACGAATGCCATGTTTCAGCAGATGTCTTACCGCGGACGGGGCTTTGTCTATGCATTCAGCGGCAGCAAGCTGGTGATGGGCTATCTGGACGAGGCTGGTTCGCTGTTCGGAGGGTTTGACGACTCGGCGATCACAGAGACAAACCTCTTTGAAATGGATTACGATGTTTCCTTTGAAGGAACAGTGCTTACCCTGACTTACGGGGATCAGAGCGCGGTTTATGAGCCGAAGTGTGTTGCACAAGAACAGAAAATAAAGCTGGACAGTGCAGGTCTTGCAGATGGTGAGACCCCTCTGGACGGCATCCTCGGCATTACACTGGATTCTTCTGCCGGCACAGGTCAGGTGATGTACGACATTCATGACGGTTATACGGACGTGCCGGTGACCTTTCTGGATAACGGCACCTGCACGATCGCAGAAACATCATACCGGTATCTGTATTCAGGGGATACGCTGATCCTGCAGAACGAAAGCAGCAGTTCGTCTTATTGCAGCTACTGCCCGGCCGTAAAATCGCCCGGCCTTGCAGAAAACTCGGCTTTTGTAGTAAACGGTACAGAAATCGCATACGACCATGACACCGTACAACGCCTGACGGAACGCGGCCTGCAGACAGATCTGGACCTGAATCAGCTGGTTGGTCCCCGTCAGGTCACAGACGAATTTGTCATGCGTCTGGGGTCAGCCCAGATCCGTGTGCGCGCTGCAAATCCCTACGGGCAGCAGATCCCGCTGGCAGACTGCCTTGTCTGTGCAATCGTGCTGGATAGCTCTGCAGGAGATGTGCAGAAAAACGGGACGTTCAGTTTCAGCGCCAACCAGACGGTAGAGGTCGGGACGACCTCTTACCGGACCGTAGAATTCCTGCACTTGGTCCCTTATGAGAAAAAGCCGGGTCTCCTGCGCTACAAAGCGGCGGGAAACGGATATCTCGGGACCCGTATGCAGGGGGCTGAGGGCCAGCAGAAGTATGGCCCCTATGTGCTGGAACCGGATCAAAGCGCAGATGTGATCTATGAATTTGATGAAAATAACGTCCTGAGCACGATCCGCATCGAAATGCCGACGTTGCTTTATGATGGCCTGCAGGACAATGCACCGCTGGATACGCTGGCATCCATGGATGCAGCAACACTGCAGGGGGTAATGCAGGCTCGTGATACCGTGCTGGAACGCCTGAAGGCGGCATTTGAAAGCGCGGGTGTACAGGTATCCATCAATGAAACTTCCGGCGAGATCACGCTGGATTCTGCAGTGCTGTTTGGGTTTGACTCCTATGAGCTGACAGAGGAAGGCAAAGCGTATCTCAACAGCTTTACGTCGGTGTATGCATCGGTACTGCTGGACGACTCGCTGAACGATGTCGTCACTGCCATCTGCTTTGACGGCCATACGGACAGCTCCGGCAGCTACTATTACAATCAGACGCTTTCTCAAAAGCGCGCTGAAGCAGTGCGTCAGTGGTGTATGGACAGCGCCGAAGGCAGCCTGACAGCAACGCAGAATACCCGCTTTGAAGAAATCTCCAGTGCAACAGGCTATTCCTGTGCGGACCCGATCTATGATGAAACCGGAAAAGAGGACGCGGCAGCATCGCGCCGTGTGGAGATTCGTTTCTGTGTGGCAGATTGATCACGGAGAAAACGACAGAAGCACAGCCATTTTGAACGCTGTTCTGAGATCATTCTGAAAGAGTTGGCCATAGCGCGGAGCGATGTATTTCGACTTCAGCCTGCAAAGCAAACAAAAACCCGAGCCATTCCTGATGCGAGGATGGCTCGGGTTTTACTTTACGGGATGACTCAGCCCAGCACCTTTTTGCCCGTTACCGGGTCCGGGATGCCAAGCAGCGCCAGAATGATGGCCATGCGGATATACACGCCATTATGCACCTGATCGAAATACGCGGCGCGGGGGTCGTTGTCCACATCGGTATTGATCTCGTCAATGCGGGGCAGCGGATGCAGCACCGGCATGTCCGGCGGAGCAAGCTTCAACATGGCTTCGTCCAGCTGGTAGCAGCCTTTCAACCGCAGATACTCTTCTTCGTTGAAAAAGCGCTCCTGCTGGATGCGGGTCATGTACAGCACATCCAGATGCGGCAGTTCCGCTTCCAGGTCGTCCGTTTCTTTGTAGATCTGATGAGTCGGCTCCAGCGATTCGGTCTTGACGTAGCGGGGCAGGCGCAGGTCTTCCGGCGAGATGAACACGAACCGGTTGCCCTCAAACTGGCTCAGCGCGGCGGTCAGGGAGTGGACCGTCCGCCCAAATTTGAGGTCACCGCAGAAACCGATGGTCAGATGATCCAGCCGCCCTTTGCGCTGGCGAATGGTCATCAGGTCGATCATGGTCTGGGAGGGGTGTGCATGGCCGCCGTCGCCTGCATTGATGACCGGCACCCGCGCATACTGCGCAGCCCGCAGCGGAGCACCCTCTTTGGGGTGGCGCATGGCGATGACGTCGGCGTAGTTGCTCACCACGCGGGCGGTATCCTCCACCGTCTCGCCTTTGCTGGCAGAAGAAAGCTGCGCCCCTGCAAAGCCCAGCGTCTTGCCGCCCAGCCGCAGCATGGCCGACTCGAACGACAGCCGGGTGCGGGTGGAAGGCTCGTAGAACAGCGTGGCGAGGATACGCCCGTCGCACAGATGGGCGTAGGGCGCGGGGTTTGCTTCCATCCGATCGGCAAGGTCCAGCAGCGCCAGCTGCTCGTTCAGCGAAAAGCTGTTCGGCTCAATGAAATGTCTCACAGCCATGCTCCTTTCAACACGAACTTCTCGCGCTCGGCACCGGTGGAAACGAACTGGATCTCATGGTCCAGCTGCTTTTCCAGGAACTGCACGTAGCCCTTGGCCTCTTCGGGCAGCTCATCCCAGCTCTTGCAGCCGGAGATATCTTTATTCCAGCCCGGCAGCAGAGTGACCACCGGTTTCACCCGGTCAAGGTCGGACAGCGGATCGAAGCGGGGGACTTCCACGCCGTCCAGCGTATAACCGGTGATGACCGGGATCTCCTTCATGCTGCTGAGCACGTCCAGTTTTGTCAGGGCGATCTTGTCGGCACCCTGCATGGCAAGGCCGTACCGGCTGGCCACGCAGTCAAAGGGGCCGACCCGGCGGGGACGTCCGGTGGCAGCACCGTACTCGCCGCCGGCCTTGCGCAGCTGCTCGTTCCATGCTTCACCCATGGCATTCTCGGCCGCAAAGGGGCCTGCGCCCACGCAGGTGGAGTAGGCTTTCAGCACGCCCACCACATGGTCCAGTTTGCAGTTCGGGATGCCCGCGCCCAGCGGTGCGTAGGCCGCCAGCGTGTTGGAGCTGGAGGTGAAGGGGAAGATGCCGTAGTCGATATCCCGCATGGCACCCAGCTGGGCTTCCAGCACGATGCGCTTGCCCGCGTCGTGGGCCTGCTGCAAAAACGCGCCCACATCGCAGATGTACGCGGAGAACTGCCCGGCCTGTATCCGGCACCACTCCAGCAGCGCTTCGTAGCTCATGGGCTCCTGATGGTAGCAGCCCGCCAGTTCCAGATTCTTGGACTCCAGGATCATGTGCAGACGGTCCTGCACACGCTTTTCGTCCAGATGCAGCAGATCGCCCAGACGCAGGGTCTTTTTGCGGTATTTGTCGCTGTAGGCGTAGGCGATGCCCCGGCGGGTGGAGCCGAAGGCCGCACCCTTTTTGGCCAGGCGGTCCTCTTCCAGCCCGTCCTGCACCTTGTGCCACGGCATGGAGATTGTGGCCTTATCCGAGAGCTTCAGGTTTTCGGGGCCGACGGTGATGCCGCGCTGCTCGATGGCGTCCATTTCACTGGCCAGATGGTCGAGGTCGATGACCATGCCCGCGCCCAGCACACAGGTGACGTCCGGGTGCAGGATGCCAGAGGGCAGCAGGTTCAGGATGAACTTGCCCTGCTCGGTCACAACGGTGTGGCCTGCGTTGTTGCCGCCCTGATAGCGGGCGACGATATCGGCGTGTTCAGCCAGCAGGTCGATGACGCGCCCTTTGCCTTCATCGCCCCAGTTGATTCCAGTTACTGCAGTCAGCATAGTTTCTTATGTACCTTCTTTTTCATTGTTCACGATGGCCTGCACTTTGGTGGGCAGACCGCCGGAATACGCCAGAACGACCTTTTGGATATCCGCCATAAGAACAGCCTCCGTTCCCATACCACTTTACGATACTTTTGGATTTCCCTCTTGCAATTCTCGATTGCAGTTGCTATTATACGAGCAGAGGCAGAATGTGTAAAACGTATCTTCCACATGGCTGCAATGTAAATTTGATATGAATGGAGGCAGATGCCCATGTATGTGGATTGGGAGTACTACAAAATTTTCTATTACGTCGCAAAATATCAGAACTTTACCCGGGCGGCCCGGGTGCTGGGCAACAACCAGCCCAACATCACCCATTCGATGAACCGGCTGGAAAGCCAGCTCAACTGCGTGCTGTTCATCCGCTCCAACCGGGGCGTGACCCTGACGCCGGAGGGCGAGATGCTCTATTCCCGCATCGCATCGGCGGCGGTGCAGATCCAGGAAGCGGAGGAAGAGCTGAGCGCCAGCGCCACGCTGGAACACGGCTCCATCAGTATCAGCGCCACCGAAACGGCGCTGAACATCTATCTCTCGGAAAGGCTGCGGGACTTCCACACCGAGTACCCCGGCATCCGGCTGCGCATCTCGAACCATTCCACCCCGCAGGCACTGCAGGCCGTGAAAAACGGCGAGGTGGATTTTGCCATCGTGACCACCCCCGCCGAGGTGGAACAGGGCCTGAAGATGGTGGAGCTGAAGCCTTTTTCGGAGGTGCTGGTGGGGGGCAAGACCTTTACCGCACTGGCCAGCCAGAGCCTTTCGCTGAAGGAGCTGGAAAACTACCCCCTCATCTCCCTGAGCGACGAGAGCATGACCCGCAGTTTCTACCGCCAGCTGTTTCTGGATCACGATGCCGTGCTGCGCCCCGATACCGAGGCCGCCACCACCGACCAGATGCTGACACTGGTGAAAAGCGAGCTGGGGCTTGCCTTCCTGCCCGAGCCGATGGCCCGGGAACCGCTGCAGCGGAACGAGGTGGTGCAGATCCATCTGCAGGAGGTCATCCCCTCCCGCTCCATCTGCCTCGTCTACGACCATCACCGCCCGCTGAACACGGCGGCGCGGAAGTTCCAGCAGATGCTGACCAAGACGACGGCACGGCACATCTGAATTTTTATAGCAAAAGGCCCTTGCACGATTTTCTGTGCAAGGGCCTTTGACGTTTCTTTCCCGTTCCGGGACTTTGGAAACAACCGAATTGCGGAACGCATGAATGCGTCCCCTGCAATGTCACCGGAAAGCTTTTATTGCTTTTTCCGCTCCTCCGCACTTTCCCGCAGCTCCCGCTGTTCTTCCTGCAGCTCCTGTTTCAGGGCGCGGTCGATCTCACGGGTCTCCTGACGGATGGCGGTCAGGTCTTTTTCAATGACGGGGTTCTCTTCAAGATCTTCCCGGATGAACATCAGCGCAAAGCTCACCAGCAGAAAACCGCAGGAGATCCAGATGGCCCTGCCGCCCAGCACGGCGGAACTTTTGCTGCCGATGCCGGCCCCGATGGCGAACAGCAGGATGATGCCGAAGTAGCGCAGCATCCGGTCTTTTGCCTGCGACTCGCGGGTCTTGCGCCAGATGCACAACGCCTCCACGCCGCTGCGCAGGTCGCCGATGCACATGGTGCTGGCAAAGGCGTAGCCGTCCACCTTGCGGAAAGCCTGCACCTGCATGGCGCATGCAAACGAGACGAAGGCGTTGGCCAGCAGATTCTGTTCCTGCGGCAGAAAGCCCACGAGGAACAGCAGCAGCACTTCGCCCAGCACCACCAGCTGCCGCCAGTGGAGCTTTTGCATTTCCTTAAAGCGCTCCCGCATTTTTTCGGCAGTGAGCACGCCCAGCGCAAAGGCGCACAGCGGCACCAGATAATGCAGCACACGCTCCCAGTTGCCGTCCATGAGGTTGGCGCTCAGCAGCACGATGTTGCCGGTCTGCGCATTGGCGAACACCTTGCCGCGGAACAGATAGGTATAGGCGTCCTGCAGACCGCCGGACAGCGAGAGGAACACGGCGGTCAGAAAGGACTCGGACATTTGTCCGTGATGTTTTGTTTTCATAGATACACCCTCTTTACGCCCCTATTATAATGCATTTTGGGTGCACTGCTGATATCAATTTTACATGCCGGTCATATCACCGGTATGCGCGGCAAAGGAGTGGGCATCATAAAAAGTTCACTTGACTTACAGGATACTCTAAGCTCTATACTGAAATCGCAGAAGCCCCGGTCAGGGCGTTTGCAGAAATGATAAGAAGAGAGTTTAGACTTTTGGAAGAGACATAAAAATGAAAAAAGTTCTGATCCTGTACAAGGACGAAGTCCCCGCCGAGGGCGAGACCACCGAGACCGCTCCCGCCGCTGTCCCCGCTGCCACTGCAACTGCTTCCGCTGTTGTCAGCAGCCCCCTGCAGGGCAAGGCCATTGACCTGAGCGAGGTCAAGGACGGCGAGACTGTGAAAAAGGTCAGCTTCTGATGAAATTTGACCTTGACGGCATCAAAGCAGACGGTTATGATGTAACTACACCCATTGTTGTGACCAACGCAGATGAGTTTACCATTCAGACCGTGGCCGAGGGCGCTGTGGTGCCCGGTGCCGCCCTGCTGAAACTGGAGGCAAATAAAAGGGAGAGCCACCCGGTACAGGGCGGTTCTCCTTTTGGGCGTCTTACAGAATCAAAAACGGAAAAGAGGAAAAACGATGCAAGTCAGTCTCCTGTTGGCAAGGCAGATCATCCAGCTGTTCCTGATCCTGCTCATGGGCTATGCGACCGTAAAGGCCGGATTGCTGAAAGCCAGCGACAGCAAGGTGATCTCAGTGCTCATGGTGTACCTTGTGTGCCCCTGCATGATCCTGAACGCATTTCAGATCGAGGATACACCCGAGATCCGCAAGGGCCTTGTGTATGCCATGATCCTTGCAGCGGCCATGCATGTGGTGTTGCTGGCGGTAACGGCGCTGCTGCGCCGTCCGCTGAAGCTGGACATGGTGGAGCAGGTGAACACCATCTACAGCAACGCCGGTGCACTGGTCATCCCGCTGGTGCAGGCGCTGCTGGGCAGCGAGTACGTCATCTATTCCTGCGCGTTCATCATCGTGCAGACCGTGCTCATCTGGACCCATGGCAACGCCTGCCTGCAGGGCAGCTTTTCCTTTGAGTGGAAAAAACTGCTGGAAAATGTGAACATTCTGGCCATTCTGGCCGGAATGCTGCTGTACTTTCTGCATCTGACCCTGCCGGAGATGCTGCAGAATACCGTCAACAGCATGGGCAGCATGATCGGCCCCATCGGTATGCTGCTGGCCGGCATGGCCATTGCCGAAAGCCCGCTGCGCAAGGTGTTCTGCACAAAGCGCAACTACCTTGTGGTGGTGCTGCGTCTGCTGGTGTGCCCGCTGGTGATCCTGCTTCTGCTGTGGGTGTTCCGCGCACAGACCTATGTGGCCGACGGCAAGAATATCCTGATGACGGTGTATTTGGCAGCCATCACCCCGGCCTGCACCACCATCACTTCCATGGCGCAGCTGTACGACCGGGATGCCGCACATTCCAGCGCGCTCTATGTGCTGACGACTCTGCTGTCCATCGTGACCATGCCGGTGATGATCGGCCTGTTCGATGTGCTGATGTGACCCCTGGTCTGCGGAAGGAGGCGGCGGATTTGACCATACGGGAAACGCTGGAACACCGGCAGGGCTTTACCCCGGCGGAGTGCAGCATTGCGGCCTATCTTCTGGCGCACGGCAATGTGCGGCAGCCCGTTTCTGCGCCGGGGCGTTGGCAGTTTCCGGCCCGGCCAACCATCCGCTTTTCACAAAAAACGTTCCCCCTGCTTTATTTTCTCTGTAGAGATGTTCGTTTACCGAATATTGAAATCCGCCTTTTTTCGTGTTAAAATAAAAATAAGTTTTTCACGAAAAGGAGGGTCTGGACTGTATGGAATGGAAGGATTCAAGCGTCACGCTGCCCATCCCAAAACAGAATGAGCTGACCAACCTGATTGCGCAAAATGGCAGAAAACTGGAACTTCCGGCCAAAAAGATCTTTCTGGAGCCGGGAGATAAACTGAAAGGGATCTACTACATCGCGGAGGGCCGCACCCGGCACTATATGATCGCGCCGGACGGGACTGAAAAGCTGCTTTATACACTGTCGGCGGGCTGGTTCTACGGCGAAACGCCCTGTGTTCTGGACGATGCCACCGGCCTGTATTCCAAGACGGAACGAGCCAGTGTGCTCTACCTGATCCCGAACCAGAAGTATGAACAGCTTCTGGCGGAAAGTGATCTGTTCCGCAATGCGATCCTGCTGAGCTATTCCAAAAAGATGCGGATCCTCCGGCAGGAGATCGCCAATCTGTCCTTCACGCCCTGCAAGGACCGGCTGCGTCGGCTGTACTGTTCTACTGCGGATACCAGCCGGGTGATCGACGGCGGGTGGTATGACCTCAAACTGAACTACACCCAGTATGAGATCAGCACCATTGTGGGCGGTGCCCGTGTAACAATCAGCAAACTGATCAATGAACTCTGTGCAGAGGGGTTCATCCGTGTGCTGAACCGCAAGACCCAGATCAGCGTTGCCCAGTACGAAGAGGAGATCCGGAAGGATCAGGTGTGATTTTTTGTGAAAATTCAAACCTGTTGCTGCCTTTGCGGAACGAGCCGGCCTGACTCGTTCCGCTTCTTTTTTTGGACAATAAACCTATCTTCCTTGTGTCTTTGTACAGCTTATTTGTGAAAAGTTTGATGCCTTTTTGTCAACATGTTGTGTAACTTCTTCTGTTTTTTATTTTTTTTGTTAAAACTATGTAACATTTTATACAAAGTTTCACGAACGACATCCGTTCTTATTATGTTGAAATCCACGCGGATTTTTGGTAAATTCGATACAACAAAGTTGATTTTTGCCGAAGAAAGGCAAAAATCTGTCAAGTTTTGCCACACCGCATCGTTTGGGAGGACACCGTATGGATCAGCATATTTATGATGAGTACCTCGCCATTCTGCGCGAGGAGATCGTGCCGGCGCTCGGCTGCACAGAGCCGATCGCAATTGCTTATGCGGCTGCAAAGGCACGAAGCGTTCTCGGTGCGCTGCCGGAACACATCCATGTCAGCTGCAGTGGCAATATCATCAAAAATGTCAAAGCCGTCATCGTGCCCACCACCGGCAACATGAAGGGCATCGAGACCAGCGCCGTGCTGGGGGCTGTGGGCGGCGACCCGGACAAAAAACTGGAAGTTCTCACCGATGTGACGCCGGAAGATCTGGCGCTGACCCGTGAACTGCTGCGCAAAAAGATCTGCACCGTTTCGCTGCTGGAAGGCGTTTCCAACCTTCAGATCATCGTTGAGATGACAGCAGGAAACGATTCGTCGCTGGTCGAGATCGCGTTTTCCCACACCAATATCGTGCGCATCGAGCATAACGGCGAGGTGATCCTGCAAAAGGGTATGAGCGTGCAGAGCGCCACTGAGACCGACCGCAGCCTGCTGAATCTGCGCGATATCTACGACTTTGCCAACTGTGTGGAGATCGATCAGGTGGCAAAGCTGATGGAAGATCAGGTCAGCTGCAACATGGCCATTGCGCAGGAGGGCCTTTCCAACAAATACGGTGCCAATGTCGGCTCCACCATTCTGGAACATTATGGAAATGATGTGCGCAACATGGCGCGCGCCCTGCCCGCCGCCGGCAGCGATGCCCGGATGAACGGCTGTGTGCTGCCGGTCATGATCAACTCCGGCAGCGGCAATCAGGGCATGACGGTCAGCCTGCCGGTGCAGGTGTTCGCGGATGCCCTCTGCGTCAGCCGGGAAAAGAAGATCCGGGCGCTGGTGCTCAGCAATCTGATCGCCATCTACCAGAAAAACGAGCTGGGCAAGCTCAGCGCATACTGCGGCGCTGTTTCGGCGGCTGTCGGTGCAGGCGCTGCCATTGCGTACCTGAACAACGCCGGGTTCGATGTCATTGAAGAGACCATCGTCAACACGCTTGGCAATGTGTCCGGCATCGTCTGCGACGGCGCAAAGGCCTCCTGCGCTGCCAAAATTGCCTCCTCTGTGGATGCTGCCATTCTGGCGTATCACATGGCAAGCGAACGGCGCGGGTTCCACAGCGGCGAAGGTCTGGTGAAGGAAGACGCCGAAAAAACGCTGAAAAGCTACGGCCGCATGGGCAGGGAAGGGATGCGTGCCACCGATATCGAGATCCTGCGTATCATGCTGGAAAACTGATCTTATTTATGGCAACCGGGGCGTGGAAGCCCTTTGCAAGATAGTACCACAACATCATAAGTTGAAAGCGAGGAATTTATCATGATGAATCTCCAAGGTTCCTGGGTCGCAATGCCTACTCCGTTTACCGAGGACAATCAGGTCGATATCGAAGGCTTCAAGCTGCTGATCGCCCGTCAGATCAAGTACGGCACCAGCCAGCTGTTCATTCTCGGCTCTGCAGGTGAGGTCACGCTGCTGTCTCTCGAGGAGAAGAAGTTGATCGTCCGGTCTGTCATCGCTTACATGAAGGACCGCGCTGCCCGCGGCCTGAAGGTCGTTCCCGTTTTCTTCAGCGCAGCTTCGCTGACCACCGAGGCCAGCGTCGAGTTCGCACAGTTCTGCGAGGCTGAGGGTGCCGACGGCGTTGTGTTTACCGTTCCGCCTTATGTGCTGATCACCCAGCATGCCGCAAAGACCCATCTGGATACCTGCATGGGCAGCGTCAGCATCCCCTGCGGTATCTACAACAACCCCAGCCGTCTGGGCGTTCAGGTGCTGCCCGAGACCATCCAGTACCTGTCGGAGAAGCACCCCAACTTTGTGGTCGATAAGGAAGCTCTGCCCAGCGTCGAGCAGCTGGTGCAGGTGCAGCGCCTGTGCGGCGGCAAGGTCAAGATCATGTGCTGCGACTACCCGCACTACTCCATCGTCATCCCGACGCTGGCCATCGGCGGCACCGGCACGGCAAACATCGGCGGCAATATCATCCCCGAAGAGGCTGCAAAGTATTCCCGCCCCTGGACCGATATGCAGATCATTGAGGAATGCCGCAGCGAATATTTCAAGTGGTTCCCGCTGCTGCAGGAGCTGTACACCTTCTCCAACCCCATCGTCATCAAGGCGGCTCTGAATCTGCTGGGTCTGCCCGGAGGCCACCTGCGCAAGCCCTATGAGGACTACTCCGGTGCAAAGCTGGAGCACCTGAAGGAAACCCTGACCCAGATGGGCGTCATTGAGAAGTATCACATCAGCAACGACCACATCGAGGTCTGATCCGATACACACTGCAAACCACACGAAAGGGGTACGATCATGGCTGAAAAAGTGATCATCATCGGCGGCACAGCGGCCGGTCTGAGCGCCGCTTCCAAGGCGAAGCGGGTCGATCCCTCGCTGGAGATCACCGTATTCGAGCGCTCCGGCTACATCAGCTACGGTGCCTGCGGCCTGCCTTACTTTGTGGGCGGTCTCATCGGGCAGCCGGACGATCTGGTAAGCCTGAATGTGGATCAGATGACCCACAAACGAGGAATCCCCACCTTCATCCACCACGAGGTGACCCGAATCGACCGCGCAGCCCGGACGGTCTCGGTCCGGGATCTGGACAGCGGCAAGAGCTGGGAACAGCCTTACGACAAGCTGGTGATCGCCACCGGTGCCCGTGCCATTGTGCCGACACTCCCCGGCGTAGATGCAAATGGCGTTTATACGCTTCGTACCGTAGAGGACGGCATCCGGCTGAAAAGCACGGTCCAGTCCGGCCCGCACAGGAAGGCTGCCGTCATCGGCGGCGGCTTCATCGGGCTGGAAATGGCAGAGGAGCTGACCAACAGCGGCGTGGAGGTGCATCTGTTCGAGATGATGCCCCGGCTGCTGCCGTTTCTGGACGAAAGCTTCTCGGCTGCCGTGCTGGAGGTGCTGACCCGTCACGGTGTCCATGTCCATCTTGGCACCGGGGTGGAAGCCCTGCAGACCGAAAACGGACATGTCTGCGGTGTCCGGACCAGCGACGGCACCGGGACGGCTGTGGACTATGCGCTGCTGAGCATCGGTGTTCTGCCCGCCAGTGAGCTGGCGCGGGATGCCGGGCTGGAGCTTGGCCTGAAGGGCGGTATCGTTGTGGACGACGAGATGCGGACCAGCGACCCGCACATCTGGGCATGCGGCGACTGCGTTCAGATGAAAAACCGCATCACCGGCGGTGCGGCCTATGTTCCGCTGGGAACGACCGCCAACAAGCAGGGCCGCATCGCAGGCGGAAATCTTGCCGGAGAACACGAGACCTTTAAAGGCGTTCTCGGCTCGATGGTCACAAAGGTCTTTGAACTGTACATTTCCGCTACGGGCCTGTCGGCAGAGCAGGCGAAGGCTGCCGGATATGAGGCGGCTTCGTCCATCATCACAAAAGGGGACCGCGCCTCTTATTACCCCGGCAGCCAGAACAACACCATCTGCCTGATCCTTGACCAGAAGACCGGCCGTCTGCTGGGCGCGCAGGCCATCGGCAGCGAGTCGGTGGCAGGCCGCATCAATGTGTTTGCAACGGCGATCACATGCGGTATGACCGTGGCACAGATCAACGAACTGGATCTTGTATACGCACCGCCGGTGGCACCTGTCTATGATCCCATCCTCATCGCGGCCAGTCAGGCCATGAAAAAGGTCGGGGGGTAATGCAGATGCCGGAACTGTATGAGGTCACGGTCAACAGCGGAGAAGATATCCTCCGCACGATCTCGGATTTTGTAACGGCACACGGCTGGCAGAACGTGATGATCCCGGCTGCGATCGGCTCGGTGATCGGTATGGAGTTTACCACCCCCATCCGGAACGAACTGCCGCTGCACACCAGTGTAACGCCGTTTCACAACGCGGCAGAGCTGCTCTCCTTTACCGGAGAGATCATGACGCGGGACTGTGCCGACCCTGCTCTGCTGGAAGTTTACCCCGACAAGGTAAGCCCGCTGATCATCCACATCCATGCCAGCTGTGCTGCAGCCGGAGGGCATGTGGCAGGCGGAGGTCTGCGCGCCGGAAAGGCTTTCCGCTCGGTGCGTGTGTTCCTTGTCCCGCTGGAGGGCACGCCCTCCTGACCGTAGCACACCCTGCTGCTGCTCCGTAATGCTGCCCGGATAAAGTGGATTCGGCCGCTTTGTCTCTGGATAAAACCTGTCAGTAAAGGAGAGAAACTTTATGGAAGCCACAACAACCAAAAAGAAGTTCCAATTTCCCGATGTGTATGCGTTGATCTTCATTCTGTGCTGTCTGGCAATGGTTCTGACCTGGATCGTTCCCGCCGGTACGTTTGAGCGCGTGACCGAAGGCAGCCTGACCAAGGTCGTGGCCGGTACGTTCCAGTATGTCGATCCGGCCCGTCAGACGCCCTGGGATATGCTTCAGGCGATCTATCAGGGCTTCATCAACAGCTCTGGTACCATCTTCCTGATCTTCTTTTGCGGCGCATCGGTCGCTATGGTGGAAGAGAGCCATGCCCTGTCCGACTTTTTCACATGGCTGGCACGCAAGCTGAAGGGCAAGGAAATGTTCGCCATTGCTCTGCTGATGTATGGTCTGGGTCTTGGCAATGCTGCCGGTGCCTTTGCCAATATCGGCGTTGCCCTGATGCCCATCGGCATCGTGATGGCAAGCTCCATCGGCGGTGATGCCTTCCTCGCGTTCCTGATCATCTACTACGGCCTGCAGAGCGGCTTCTCCATCGGTTTTGCAAACCCCAGCATCCTGGGCGTTGCACAGACCATGGCCGAGATCCCCATCTTCTCCGGCACCAATGTGCGTGTGGTCTGCTGCCTGGCAAATATCACCTTCCTGTATATCGTTACCATGCTGTACTACCGCAAGATCCGCAAGGACCCCACCAAGAGTCTGAACTACGGTTCCGAGTTCCGCAGCTCCTTTGAGATCTCCGCCGAGGCGGACCACACCATGACCAAGCGTCAGGTCGCAACCGTTGTGGTGTTCCTGCTGGGCGTCATCCTCTGCGTTGCCCTGACCATTTCCTGCAAGTGGAACGCACAGAAGATCGCCTCCTACTTCTTCGGCATGATGATCGTTACCGGTCTGGTGTCCGGCTTCACCATGAACGAGATCGCCGACAAGTTCATTAAGGGCTGCAAGCCCATGATCTATGCTTCCTTCATCACCGGTCTGGCAAGCGCCATCGCTGTGATCCTGCGTCAGGGTCAGGTGCTGGATACCATCGTTTATGTCCTGAGCATCCCGCTGAACAAGGTGGGTGCCGTTGCGGGCGCTGGCCTGATGGTCGTGGTCAACGTCATCGTCAACATCTTCATCCCCTCCGGCTCCGGTCAGGCAGCGGTCATGATCCCGCTGATGACCCCCATCGCAGACCTGGTCGGGATTACCCGTCAGGTCGCTGTGCAGGCCTTCCAGTTCGGCGATGGTCTGTGCAACCTGCTGACCCCGCTGAACGGACCCATGATGGGCTGTCTGGCAATGGTCGGCATCAGCTTCCCCAAGTATATCAAGTGGGCATTCAAGTACCTGATGATGAACATCGGTGCCGCCATCGTGATCACCATGGTGCTGCAGACTGTGGGCTGGACCGGTTTCTGATCGGGATGGCCGCACTCTTAACCGCATGACGGAGGTATGATATTATGGTAGATGTCAGAAAGAAAGTGGAGGAGATCACGCCGGAGATCACACGGATGCGTGTTCATATCCACGAGAATCCTGAGCTGGGCCTGCAGGAGTACAACACCTGCGCTCTGCTGGAAGACTATGTAAAGAAAAACGTCAGATACGACCGTCTCAAGCGGGTAGGCGAGACCGGACTGTTCTTTGAACTGAAGGGCACCAAACCCGGCAATGGCCCGACCATCGTGTTCCGCGGCGACATCGACGCTCTGCCCATTCAGGAAGATGCGAGCATGTATCCCCGCAGCAAAGTGCCCGGTGTCATGCACGCCTGCGGCCATGACGTCCATGGTACGATCAATGTGGGTGCCGCAAAGATCCTGAGTGAGATGAAGGACCAGTTCTCCGGCTCCATCTATTTCTTCATCCAGCCGGCGGAAGAGATCATGAAAGGCGCGAAGCTGTTCCTGAACGACCCGGATATCGATTTTGACAAGATTGATGCCGTTGCTGCACTGCATATTTCTGCAGAGCTGGACGCCGGGACCATCGGCGTGCGCTACGGTGCGATCCTTGCCAGTGCAGACGAGATCCACATCCGCATCAACGGCAAGGGCGGCCATGGTGCCCACTGCCACACGCTGCGCGACCCCATCGTTGCGGCAGCGGCGGTGGTCAACGCCCTGCAGACGCTTGTCTCCCGCGAGACGAACCCGGCCAATGCGGTGGTCATTTCCATCTGCACCATCCACGCCGGAAATGCCCATAATATCGTGCCGGACACCGTTGAAATGACCGGCACGGTCCGCACGCTGGACCCCGCCGACCGCGACCGCATGGAAGCAAGCGTCAAGCGCGTGGCGGCCTCGGTGGCGGAGGCCTACCGCTGCACGGCCGATGTGGAGTATCTCCGCGGCGCACCGCCGTTTATCTGTGAGGACGAGTGGGTGGACCGCGCTCTGCGCGTCGGCAAAAAAGTTCTGGGAGAGGAAAACACCAAGATCATGCCGTATGCAGCCATGGGTGCCGAAGACTTTGCCTTCATCAAGGAAAAGAAGCCCGGCATCTTCGTCCGGCTGGGTGCCCGTACCCCGGGCGGCCCTTACGGCTCGGCCCATTCGCCGACGTTCTATTGCGATAATGCCTGCATCCCGGTTGGTATGCTGACTATCATCGGCCTTGCCGCAGATTATCTTGGCTTTGAGATCTGAGCCTGCCGGCACCTGATGCCGACGAAAGATATTTTTGAAGAAGAAAAACCGGAGGTTCCCCAGAGGGAGCTTCCGGTTTTTCATTTATAGAAGCATCACGCTTATTCCAGGATGCCCTTTGACCGCCACAATCACCCTGCCACGATGAGTGCCATCAGATAAAACACGGTCGCATCGGTCACAGCACTTATTGTGTGTGGATTTTTGCAGGGCGCATCCGGTTGGACGCACCCTGTTTTTGTTTTATCTGGATCTGCCTGCGGACTATTCTTCTGGCGAATCATCCGCTTCAACACGCAGCATCCGATAGCCGACCCCCACATGGGTCTGAACCAGATGCAGAGAACGTGCGCCTGATTCCAGCTTTTTGCGTAAAGATGCCATGTAGACACGCAGGGATGCAATATCGTTTTCTTGCGAGCTTCCCCAGACTTTTTGCGTAATCGCCGTATGGGTCAGAACCTTTCCTACGTTGTGCGCAAGGACACAAAGCAGCTTATATTCGATTGGGGTCAGATGCAGTTCTTCATCGTTCAGCCAGACACAGCCGGCAGCAAAATCAATTTTCAGCGGGCCATTTACAAAAACTGAGCTGCTGACCTCTCCGGATGCCTGCAAATTCAGCCGCCTTTGCGTCACACGCAGGCGAGCCAGAAGCTCATCCACGGAGAAAGGCTTCGTCAGATAATCGTCTGCGCCTTGATCCAGTGCTTCGATCTTATCGGAATCCTCACTGCGGGCGCTCAAAACGATGATGGGTAGATTCGACCACTCCCGGACGCGGCGGATCACCTCAACGCCATCAATATCCGGCAGTCCGAGATCCAGCAGCATAATATCCGGGTTATGGCTGGACGCCATCATCACAGCCATCTCTCCGTTGGCCGCTGTCAGGAATTTATATCCGTGTGCTTTCAGGGTGGTTGTGATCAGACTCCGTACCGATGAATCGTCCTCAACCACCAGAATCGTTGGTTTATTCATGAATACTTACCTCGCTTTTGGGAAGTTCAAAAGAGAATATGCAGCCGTGCGGTTCGTTATCCCGGAGAGTCAGGGTACCTTTATGAGCTGCAAGGATCGTTCGGCAGAGCGCAAGTCCCAGCCCCAGACTGCGGTGGCTGTCTGCAATCTGATTCTGCCCGGTAAAGAACATTTCAAAGACCTGCGCTTTATTCTGCTCCGGGATACCGGGGCCATCATCGGATACATCTACCACGATATTACTGTTTTTTGCATACGCAGAAATATTGATCCGGGAGCCTTTCTGCGTGTATTTGATGGCGTTGTCCACCAGATTGATAATGACCTGCATGACAAGTCGCGCGTCCATGTCGGCAAGAAGAATTTCATCCGAATAAGTCGTTGTGATGATATGCTCCTTGCCTTTTCGGCTGATATGCCGCAAAGCTTCCTCGACCACCTCATCCATGAGCTGAGGAGAGATTTGAAGATTCATCCGCCCATCCTCAATGCGTGTGATAGAAAGCAGATTTTCCACGAGGCCGATCAACCACTGTGAATCATCAAAGATATCCGTACAGATCTTTGTCCGTGTTTCTGCATCCAGCGTTTCAGCATTGGAGAGCAGATTACTTGCATTGCCTGAGATGGAAGTCAGCGGCGTCCGAAGATCATGGGAAATGGTTCGCAGCAAATTTGCCCGAAGCTGTTCATTCTGTGCATGAACAGTGGCTTGCTCCTTTTCCAGCGCAATGCGACGGTTTTCCACTGCCAATGCGCATTCGCCAAGGATCGACAGCAGGACGCTGTTTTCAAACGCATCCATGGAGCGTTCCGACAAGTCGATGCCAATAACACCAAACACACCGCTGCCTGTACGAATCGCAAGATACAGTCCCTTTGCATCGGTGCAGTAATCCGTTGATACACCCGAACGCTTCTTGTTTACAAAGCACCACTCAGCGGCACTGCGTTCCGGCGCAGAATCAAAACTGAGTCGGCTGCTTTCTTCCGCTGTGTTAAAAATTTGCCCCTGTCCAAGAGAACCATCCTGCTCTGGATACACGATCAGGTTCCGGTTGAGCAGTTTGGCAAGCTGCGCTGCCGTCAGGGATAAAATTTCGTCTTCGTTGGTCGCTTTCTGCAAAAGCTGGCTGGTATCAAACAGCACCTTCGTCCGAAACGCCGCCTGTGCAGACATTTTTGCCTGATCTTTCAACCGGGTCGTCAGCGTACAGGTGACGATGGCAGAAGTCAGCATCAGCGCAAAGGTGATTTGATACCCCGGATCATAGGCATGGAATGTCAGTCTTGGCTCCGTCAGGAAGAAGTTATAGAGCGCAACGCTGGCGATCGAACCCAAAACGCCGCAGGAATAGCCAGATGTTGTAAGAGCCGTGAGCAAAACACCCAACATATAGAACATAATGATATTGTAGCGCGCAAAGTCCAGTTGCAGGAACAAAAAGCCAATCACCGTGATGCAGGCTAGAATCCCTGCCGTGATCAGCAGATCACGGAACGATGGGACGATGGAACGGGCAAACAGCCTTCTGCCAGAGCCGTAATCCTGCTCAACTGCTGCATCCGGAATGATGTAAATATCCAGATTCGGGGCAGTCTGCGTGAGTTTTTCGGTCAGTGTCGGCCCACTCCAGAAGTGGCGGCGGTTCACGCTGGAACGACCCAGAACGATCTTGGTAATTCCAGAGATCCGTGCAAACTCTGCAATCTGCTGCGGAATGTCATCGCCGTAGAGGGTCGTAATATCTGCACCCGCCTGTTCCGCCATATGGATATGCTGCTGCAATCGCTGTTTGTCCTGCGCACTCATCCAGCCGGCATCCGGTGTTTTGACATACAACGCAGTAAAAGAGCCGCCGAAAGCCTTCGCCATGGTAGCCGCTGTGCGCACGATTTTTGCATTGGAAGGAGAAGATGACAGACACGCCAGAATGTGTTCTGTCGGCTTTCCGGTCGGATTCATCAGGATCACCAGCCTTTTTCACAGTATAGCACACTTCCGCAGCCCTTACCACCACCATCCACGCCGGTTTCCTTCCTGCCGGAGAATTTCTTTCCTCAGTTCATCCATGCGGTCTGCTATTCTGAAACCGCCCAGCATTACGCCAAGAACTATCAACAACAAAACGACATCCATATGATCCGTCCTATCTTTTTAGAGCCGGAAACACTTTTGGATCGATGCGTATTTCCCCAAAACCAGCATGCTTTCATCCCGGCACAGCTGCGTATCCGGCGTGATGTTCATATTAAGCTTTCCGTCTTTTTTCAGCGCAAGAATATTGATGTTATACTTTTTTCGGATATTGATCTCGCCGATCGTGCGATCCATCCATTCCGGCGGAATGGTCACTTCCATGATGGCGTGGTCGTCCTGCAACTCGATATAATCCAGAATGTGTTCGGAGCTGTATCGGATTGCTGCCCACTTTGCCAGCTGCTTTTCGGGATAGACCACCTCGTCTGCACCATTTCGCAGTAAGAATTTGGCCTGAACATCCCGTTCCGCACGGGAAACCACAAACTTTGCGCCAAGCTCCTTGAGAAGTGATGTTGTTTCCAACGAATTCTGAAAATTGCCGCCGATCGTTACGATGCACACATCAAAATTGCCGACACCAAGGGAGCGCAGAAAGTATTCGCTGGTGCTGTCACCGATCTGCGCACTCGTCACATAGGAAAGCACGGCGTTCACACGGTCTTCGTTGCAGTCGATCGCCATGACTTGGTGACCCAGCTCATTCAGTTCCTGCGCAATATGGCGGCCAAAACGGCCAAGCCCAATCAATAAAATAGATTTCATCTTTTTAACTCCTTACCCGATTGCAATTTTTTCCTGCGGCAGACGAGAGTGGGCAGGGCTGCTGCCAAAAGCCGCATAGATCAACGTCAATCCACCAACACGTCCCAAAAACATCAGTGCGATCAGCACCCCCTGCGAAAGGACCCCCAGCTGTGGCGTGATACCCAGCGTCAGCCCTACCGTTGCCACAGCCGAAGCAGTCTCATACAAACAGACTGACATCGGCAGCTGCTCCACCGTTGAGATAACCAATGCACCGAGGAAGAACAACGTCAGGTACATTCCAACAATGGTCGCCGCATTCTTAACGGCTGCACTGTCGATTCGCCGCCCGAAAAACTCCACATCTTCTCTGCGACGGAAAGTAGCCATCATATTTGCAAGCATTACCGCCAGCGTTGTGGTTTTAATGCCGCCTGCCGTTGAACCAGGAGAACCGCCCAACAGCATCAGAACCACCATCAACGCCTGGGAGGGGCTGCCCATTGCAGCAAGATCAGCGGTGTTAAAACCGGCAGTACGGGGTGTAACGGATTGGAACATCGACAATAAAATGCGCTGCCG
>ENA-ORCP01000454-ORCP01000454.1-human-gut-metagenome-genome-assembly--contig:-NODE-454-length-36824-cov-9.416170_pt1 | contig 36824 bp, 49 predicted proteins | sample MGYA00242990_ERZ507991 | MGnify/ENA primary metagenome ERZ507991 (study PRJEB26167, sample SAMN06115496) | human gut metagenome | host: Homo sapiens | place: China:Henan | collected 2015-05-07 | study... | reverse complement strand
AAAATTGCAAGAGAGATCACGCCTGCGATCTCTAATGTCTGGATCAGATAAAATTCGGACATCGCCTCGTTCCCGTCGATCAGATAATGAACCGTCTGGTACATCCCGTTTCCGGGAACAGTCGGAAGAACCCCAGCAATCAGAAACAACGTAACCGGTGTCTTATAAACTCTCGCAAAAATATGCGAAACAACTGCAGCTGCAACTGCTGAATATAAAGATGCCATCAAATCTCCTCTGCCAAAATGTATTGCAAGCAGATAAACAAATCCACCAATTGCTCCTACAATACCAGCCTGAAGAACAAAGCGGCGCGGAACCTGAAGGAGAACCGCAAAACTGTAAATAGACAAAAACGCTCCAAATACCCGGATGATCATTTCAAAAACAGTACTGTTCATTTTTTGCTCTCCTTCCTGCTAAAAAATCTTTGCGCAAAGCGCCAGCCCAATACCAATTCCAATTGCAATCCCAAGTGCTTTTAAGAAAGCTTCCATCACTCTTGCACCACCGGAAAGATAATCCCCCCGCAAGGTATCCCTGACAGCATTGGTGATTGCCATTCCCGGTACAAGAGGCATGAAACTTCCTATCATAACAGTATCCATATTCATCTGATCACCCAGACCTTCTTTTAGAAGGCAGCAGGCAAATGCAACACCAAATCCTGCGAAAATATCCTGAATAAATGGGTGAAATTTCAGATCCTGTCCCGCTGATACAAAGGCAACAAGAAAAAGTCCTACAACGATGGCTGCCCCGGTATCTGCAATGGATCCACCAAAAAAAATTGTAAATCCCACACCAACCCCCATCATTGCCAGGTTGGTTGTCTTGCGGCTGAACTCGAACTGTTTTAACGTCGAAAGCTTCTCATATGCCTGCTCTAGTGTCAGATCATCTCCACAATACTGCCTGGAAATCTCATTAACATCTACGACGAGCTTTAGATTGGTATCCCGTTCTTCTACTCTCTTTGTAACAGTAACTGCCTTTTCGTTCTCCAGTTTGATCGTCGCGGAAATTCCGGTCATGATCACCAGAACTTCTGCCATCTCGATGTGATCCGCCGTCTTCAGTATATGATGCATGGTATCTTCCACACGATACGTTTCCGCTCCGCATCTGTCAGCGCCTTAAGGTTTTCGGCCGTCACGCCAACGCCGGTGGTCTGCGCCTGCAAGGCGGCTGTCACAGCAGAAATTGTCGTGGTAACATTTTTTACAGCAGTATCCGCATCAATGGTAACACTGTTAGCTTCTACGCCAGCTTTGCTCAGCGATTCCAGCTCATTGATAACATCTTCAATGGTAAAGCCGGCATCCTGCATCATGGCAATAAAATCTGCCAAGTTGTCCATATCAATGGTAACGCCGTCGCCAAGCGCTTCTTTTAGCTTGTTCTTTTGGGTGTCATCCAGCATTTCCGTAACGGATTTCCCCGCCGCGTCAGCCTGTGTTTTCAGGTCATTCAACGCCTTGGCCGCGTTCTCGGAGTTGTTTTTCAGCCAGGTAACAACACCCGCATACTTGCTGTCATTAAAGTTCTGCTCAAACCAGCCTGCAGGGTCAGTTTGCTTATAATTATACTTCAGCGCATCCTCAATCTGGTTATAGATTCTCTGCTGCGTTGAAGTCAGATTATCATATCCGACTAAATCAAGTGTTTCTTTATAAGTTTCAAGGTCATCGGCTTGGTCAAGGATTCCCTGATTGATCTTTTCAAGCTGGGTCTGGTACTGGTTAGCCTTATCGAGCCAGTTCTGCGCTTCATACGCTGTTTCAGCTTCTTTAGCTCTTTTATTAAATGTATCAATATGTTCGTTCAGGTAATCAATGGCGGCGGAATACTCACGGATATCATTGGAGCGTCCAAGAACCTTTTCTGCAAACTCATCCGGTTTAATCTTATCAAAAACCTCTTTGTAGTTTGCAAACACATTAGGCCCTTTTTTGTCAAAATCAAAATCTTCCCCAAAGTAGTCAAGGCCATAATTTTCTTTGAAAGATTCAACCGTATCATTAGCGGCCTGCTTTGCTTCTATCTCGGCCAAATGTTCCTTCAGCTCAATCTGCCGCTCAAGCCTAGTGTTCGCCGTTTCCAACTTCTCAAGCTCTTGCTGGTCAGTATAGGTAATAACATCCTGACCATTGATCTCAGCCATCCGTTCCTTGTTCTGTTCCAGCTCATCATTCAAAGACTTGATTTCGTCAGTCGTGTCCTGGTACGCCTTTTTGCTATTCTCCATTTTTTCTTTGGCGATCTCAGCACGGTTGATATAATCCTTAATGGCGTTTACGACTAATCTAAATCCTTCAGTAATAGCCCAAATGGCCGCGGCCTGAGCAGCAGTTGTCAACATCTGCAGGCCAATACCCTTGATAGCGTTTGTTAGTTTTCCAGCGCCGGTTACAGAACTAAAGAAGTTTTTCAAACTAAGAGTTCCTTCGTCGGCGTTTTTAGCAAATTCTTGTAACGTAACAGAAGCGCCTTCAAGTTTACTAAGTGCATCAGCCTTTTTACCAGTTTTCTCAAATTCTGCATTAAAACGTTTTATAGCTAAAATATCAGTATCTAAATTTTTAGCGATGTCGTAATCTTTATCAAAATTACCAGTTAGCCAAGCGAATAATGTCCCCTTTTTTGTAGAACCCATGTCATTTGCTTCCGCAAAGGCTTTTTTAAAATCTGAGATAGACTCTCGCCATCTTTTTCCGTTAAGAGTTACAAAGGCCCCTGTGTTCAAATCATTACCTGTTCCGAACATATTAAACAGATTCAAAATCCAGTTGTTCTACTAATTACTGTGTGTTATAATTAGCATAAGGTTATAAAATAATATGTTCAAGAGGTGTAAAAGTATGAACTTTAACGAAGATAAAGAATACATTTGCCCTGTATGTGGAAGGACTTTCTTTTCACAAGACAGCTATCCTGGATGTGATTTTTGTTCAAACCATGAACTTACAATTTATACTAATGAGATGGCAAAAGAGATTAACGACGAAATTGATAAAATGTCTCCGTTAGAATTTCGAGAAAACCTGAAATTTGAACCTCGTGCTCAATTTTATTATGAACTAGAAAAAGGAGATTCTAAAGAACAAGAGAAAAGTAAACGTAGCGCTGTCTATCACGAACTCCTCTATAAAAAATACGTCTACAACAACCCCCTCTTTGATCAAGCCAAGTTTGACATGCGTGCCGAATGGGAATATGAAAACGCCGTAGAGATGGAAGAAGGCTACCGTAAGCGCCAAGAAGAAAAGAACAAACCTCGCTGCCCCAAGTGTGGCTGTACCGAGTTCCAGATGGTTCCCCGCAAGTGGTCACCCCTCACCGGGTTCTTGACGAACAAGGTGGATAGAGTTTGTGTAAAGTGTAAGACGAGATTTTGATACTACGCAGACTGTATTAAACAGTAAAGGATTGATATTATGTCTTTGGCAATGGTTTTAGCCAACCAGTATGGTATCGTTATGTCCGCAGATAAAAGAATGACATTAGCTCCAAAAACCTCTGATGGCCAAACATTTCTTTATCCGTCCTTAAATCATCAACAAAAATTATTCATGACAAAAAGTGGACACGGTATAGCTTTTACCGGAACGTTGATTTTAGATGACGGTACCGCCACGGCTGTCGTAATAAAAAATGCTATCGCTAAATATAACAGCCCACGAACATCTGTTTTAGACGAGATTCAGGGCTTAAAAACCATACTAAAACAACGTACAAAACAAGGGCAAATTATATTGCTTGGAGCAGAAATTAAAAACAATAAAAAGCAAACATTTACGGTTTCAACAACAGATGATAATATAGGAAAGAGCACTGATGAAGAAAGCGTATATATTGTAACAAGAGGCGATGATGCCATAGCACAAGCACTTATCTCTATTCAAGGTACTAACCTAAATTTTTCTTACTTTTCACTTCAAGACAGTGTTAATTATTTACGTTTTATAAACAACACGGCGGCAACATTTCAATATTATAATGGTGATCTTCAATCTATAAGCAAGGAATGCAACATCCTTGTGATTACTACAGAAGGTGCGAAATGGATAACGCCACCGGAATTTTTTTAACGTGAGATTGTAATTGGAGGGCTAATATTATTGGGCACCCCATTATATACAGTTTTTGGGGTGATTACTTTTTCTTTTTTTTGATCCTGCAACTCTTTGATCAGCGCCACAATCTCTTTCGCATTGCCGGTAATTTGAACTGTCATAGAATCACCTCTTTCTCCTATTTCCCTAAATAAGTAAAAGCCCCAACCGTAATGGTCAGAGCTTTTGTCATGTATGCTTTTTATGTGACCGGCAAACACAAGTTTCGTTGTCGCCGTGGTCAAGGTCTATCCACAGAATATTAAACACAGAATCTTGCATAATACCATACACTCTGTGCGTAGCTGTAACACGCAATGATATAATAGATTCTGCTTCAATCTTCAAAGCAGTCAATCTGTCTGTGGCAGCTTTATTCAGCGATGTCACATAGATTGAATGGTTGTATTTTTGTGCTTTGACCAGAATATCATTCCAGGTTTGGCTTTCTAATCCCTGAAACCTTGGTAATATTTCATCCCAAAATAATAGTCTTGCTTCGGCGGCATTTAACGACCAAAGCTCTTTATCACAGCTGGAAAAGTTCCAAGCTGGGTGTTGCCTGTAAAACTGATCTGGGTCCCTTTCCGCAGCCGCCTTTCGGTCAACAGGCTGTTTTGCTTGCTTTATAGCTTTCTTTTTACAGGCCGCCATAATACATTGCCATGCTTTCCTTTGTAATAATCCGGTCGCATCCTACTCCCTGCGGAATATTTTTGCGTGCTTCAATCCACGGGTCTTCCATGTGTGTCAGTCGGCTCAACCACTGTGCATCATGTGGATAATAATAATCCAGTACCTGATTGATCGTATCTTTTTGGTTTTCTGTCAGCATGCCAGTCCCGCCTGTTTCATCATCTGCGGTAACGGCAAACTTTCCTTTGGTCTTAAAGAACAATTCCGGGCAAACAGGTCCATTGGCCCATGCTTGAAAATCTTCATCAAACAAAGGCGCATCATCCCATACCAAGGACCACGCCTGAGCATAGTAGCAGAGCTTCTGCAACTTCATCGTGGACATATTTCCTTTTTGCTCCAAGATGTATTTTGCTGTATCAAACACGTTTGCCATACTACCAGCTCCTTTCTTTTGTTTATAGTTTACCATGTTTCCATCGCAAGGTCAATCAAACTGCCAGCATATAGCTCCTTCACCTAGTCCGTATTGTTCAAAAGGAAGGCCATATGGTTTCCATAAGCAACAGGTGGTAGCAACAATGTGGCAATGACAAACAAGAACATACATTCCTTTATATTTTGCTTGCAACTCTTTTTCATTTTTCTCAACCCAGTGTATGTTCTGTTGGCGCAAATACTTTGCCCTGATTCCTTTCATCATATCACTAACCACCTCCTTGTTGCAATATAAGGTTGACTCATTATGCATCCTTTCCTTCTACCGCACCATTTTATTTCGTCTACGTTTTCTTATACTTCAATTAACCATAAAGTTTAAATTTCGCAGAATGTTTCTCTAAAAAAACAGAACGCCACATTTCTGCGACGTTCTGTCTCTCAACTCTCACATCTATTATTACTTCTTAGGAGTTGTTTTAACCACAATACGTCCTATTTCCGAAACATTGTGCTCCAACTGAAAAGAATTACGTTTATGACTAATAATAGCACTTGGTTTAGGCGTATAAGTTCGTACCCTACTGGCATCTGTCCTATTTTTAGAAAACGTTCCTATATACATGGATGGGAACATACTCTTCTCCGGCATACAGGCCTCACTTTCTAACCTTACAATACAACTAGGATCATTCATTAAATTGCTATTTATCATACGCTCTTTAATTCCTTTCTTAACTTATTTACAACTGCTTCAGTTATCCCGCTGTCAACAGAACCAGTATCAATCAGTCCCCATCCCTCATAGTACTCCCCATTAGCCTCCGCCTTTACGCGGATAAACAATGCTGTAGATGTTACACCATAAGGGACAGTAAAGGAACTCATTTATATCTCACCTGTTGATCATATATTCTTCCCCATTTTTCCAGGTTAATGGGAACCCTGTACCATACAGCTGGATGTCGCTTTGAGTTGTCTGGATCGATATAATCATCGCGTCCAGCATACACAATGGTTTCATCTTTTACTTCAACAGTTAATCCATCATAGTTTTCAAAAAGCCATTGTTTATGCTCTTCAATCCACCTATGATTTTTATACTGTTTGTATCTGTAAATTACCTTATCAATTATACCATTCAACCACTTCACTTTCAACTCATCTCCTCAAAAACCACCTTCGTAAATCTTTTATAACCTTCTTACGGCTTTCCCGTAATGTTCTGACTGTCTTTCTTCCCGTCTGGTTTTCACCATGGAATAGGGCTACCCATACAGTCGATGAACCAAAACACCAAAGTTCACACATCTTCTTCTGCGCACATTCCTGCACGCGGTATCTTGGCTGCTGATTGAGCATTGTTTACGCGGGTTAGCACCACCCCGTAGGGGCGGCTTTTCTCTCAGCATACCGCATCCGCATACTTGTTTCTGCCTTTCGGCTCCATAGTGTTCCGTTACCGGCTCACTATGGCTATGCGGCTCTTAGCCTTTCCCAGCAATTTGGGTATTTAATTACCAACCAAGGCGCGTCCTATGCAGCTATCCCTCCTGCATAAGCGAGCATTTGAATACTGCCCTTGGTCTTCGCATTTGAAAGCGACAAAAACGCACTCAACGCTGCTGTCGCTGTAGGTATAACACCAGAAAATTTAATGAATCCATCTGAAGCATCCAGTAAGGCCGTTCCAAGGCTGATAACGCCTTTAACCAGCCCGCTGTTCAGCAGATCAGTAGAGATCTCCTGGAACGTAGCTTCGAAAATCTTCAGTCGTCCTTCAACAGAATCCAGCACCCGCTCATTTTCAGCCATAGCGCTGCCACTACTGTTCAAGGATGTCTGTAGCACATCTGCGGCCTGGCTTGCCTGGCTCAACAATGCAGCCACACCATTTGCGCGGTTCTTACCGGCCAACAGCTCAAGCAAGGCAGCCTGGTCAACATCGCTCATCTTGCTATATACTTTGGCAATGCCCTGAATAATATCATAGGTACTCTTAAAGTCTCCGCTCTTGGTCAGGATATCAAATCCGCCCTTGCCGTCAACATTGGTCAGACCCATAATATCAGCACGCAGTTTGGACGTACTGGTTGCAACAGTATCGGTTTCCTCGCCCATCTGTTCCAGTTCGGTCGTTGCGCCACGGATTCTCAAAGCCAGCACTTTCAGCGTACTGCCGGTCGTTTCAGCGTTTTGGACAACACTGTTCATGGCCGTGCCAAGTGCAATCGTCTGGTCAAGGGTGTTTCCTGCGGCCTCCATGGCCGATGCAGAGCGCTGCAAGATATCGCCCAAATCGCCAGAAGAAACAGCATAATTGTTGGATACGTTGTTCAGCTTGTCCACCAGGCTGATTGCATCGTTCGCCTGGATATTGAATGCTTTCATCGTGCCAACAATATTTTCAGTGGCCTTATCAAAGCTATCAAGGTCATCGCCAACGTTATAATAAATTGCGCTTACATCAGCCAGCTTTGTCGCATCGCTCAGGCTGTAACCCAGTCGTGCATAATCCGCCGTTGCATTCACAATACTGCTAACATCCGTACCAATATTCTTTGCACGGGTTCCGGCCTCAGTCAAAAAGCTCTGATATGTACTGTCTGTCTCGTTCGTAACCTTTTTCAGCTCCGTCATGGCAGTATCAATGTCCACAACGTTCTGGTAGATTTGCTGTAAACTCCCCTGTAACAAGTGCAGTGCGCCCATAGCAATGGCCGTGCTAAAATGCTGGCCAAACAGGTCGCTGAATACTTGCCCAACCGTCTTACCCTCAAGCCCAAGTTCCTGTACTTTTGCTTTCAACCCAGCAACTTTTTGAGCAGTGCTATCCAGTGTTGTTTCCATCAAGTCCCGATTACCGGAACGCGCCGCAGTTTTAAGCTCATCAACAATGCTGTTGTAAGTGGCCATTAACTCAGGGTTTTTCTGGATCTGTTTATTGATCTCAACGTACCGTCTCAAAGTGTACAGCAAGTTGTTCAGGCGCTTTTGTAAACTTTCTACGCTCTGCGTATTTTTGGCAGTTAGGTTACTGCTGCGCATCGCGTTTGTGGTATTGCGGATTTGGATGCCAAGTGCTGCAAAAAGCGAAGACAGAGATTTTACATTGATTCCTGTTTCTTTTAACTGCTTATCATACTTACTAAATACGTCTAAGAGGTCTTGATAATTGGCTGTGCCAAGCTCTGAATTAGCGTATACATTTGAAAGATCTGTCTGCAGAGCACTGAGCATACTGTAAGTGTTATCTGTCTTGAAATCTTTTACCCCCGCCTTGGCGAGATTTTCTTCAAGCGTCTTTATATAATCATTAAGCTGCTTTAGTTTATCTGGTAAAGAATCAAAAGCATTGTCAGAAATTTTATCTGCAGTATCAAGGGCAGTTTTATATTGAGACAATGCTTCTGAAACCCGTCTTAAAGCTGCTTCATAATTTTTTAAGTTTTGATCATTAAATTTATTATCTAACGCATCTTTAGTATTTTTAAGGTTAGTAAGTCCCGAAATCACCGAAGTTCTAACAGAACTATCAATCAAACTACTTTTCCCGTTCCCAATATCATTGGCCCAACGTTGTTCTAACAATGTGGATTTTTGAAAAATGCTGTTGTAATTCTCGTTGACTTTATCCACAGAAGACATTGCTTTTGAAAGACTGGCAATCTCATTTTTAAGTTTACGTATTGCTTCTTCTGCTGTTTGTAAACTCTTATCGCTTAATTCTTTAGCAAATTCTGCTTGAGCAGTTGTTGCTTCTCCTAGTGTTTTAGTTAAACTTTCAAGACTACTCTTCAGTCCTTGATATTTAGAAGCCTTTTCCGTTATCTCACTAACATCATATCCAGCTTTTCGTAGCTGAGAATCCAGAGTTTTTGCAATCCCCGCATTCGGATTTCTTGTGCTCCCCTTAACACCTGCAGCACTCGCAGCACTGATCGTTGCCCGAACATTTAATAATTTGCTAACAATCGAGGTTACTTTCGTTTCAACCGTGTCCAGCTGCTTTAGCGCCCCGCTCATATCAAACAGCTGTACATTTTCTCCCACACTGCTTTGGATATTTTTCAGCTGGTTGGTAATTTTTGTAATATCAGCTGGGTCAATCTCAAGGTGTGTGGTAATATTACTTGTAAGGTTTTTAATCTTATTCGCCAGTTCACTCTCGTTGGCTAGTTCCGCTTTAACCTTCAGTTTATTCTTTTTTGCAATCTCATTCAGTTTCCCCTGCACACCACCGCCGTCAGGTTCCACCTTTAACTTAATACTTAAATCTTCCGCCATATACTTTCCCCCTTACGGTTCGGCTCAAGCCTTCAAAGGCCGATTTCTTTTTTCAAATCAGCCGCTCAAGACAAGAGCCGAAGCTCTCGTCGCGTTAGTTATCAGGGAACTGCTCTTTTATGGCTTTCACAATCTCTCCATGTACGGCGCTGTTCCCATCTGCGATTTCTTTTGCCGTGTTTGCCACAAACGGGCGCGGGTGCAAATAGGCCGCATCAGGTGGCGAACCCCAAATGTTTTTCACATCGCCCTTCTCCACCATCTCAGCAAGCGGTGTATTGGTGCCGGTTTTGTACTGCCCACCAACGGCTGATTCATTCGGCACACCAATATCCTTTACCGTAAGCACATGTTCTCTCACGCTGCTCACCACGCTGCTGTCGGCTTCCAATGCCCCTTCGCCCTGGCCACGGCGCTCATATACTTTCGGCTGGTATACATCCAGTACATCTTCCTGGATATGCTTCTTCAGACAATTCTCCACAGCCGTTTTCGCCCCGCCATTCAGTGCCAGGTTAATTCGCCGCTGCAGTTCCAGTTCCAGTCCTTTCTGTGTGCTTACCGTCTTGGCCATTTAACTCTCCTTGCCGTTCACAACCTCAATCTTCACGGGCGGCTTCTTTGCGGGCTGCTCTCCTTCACGCACTTTCTTTACCAGATCAGCCAAAAATTCCTGGTCTCCCAACTGACTCAAATTCCCTGCAATCTCTGCAAAGGCGTCTGCAATCCGGTCAAGCGGGTCCGGGTGGTTGATCGCATCAAATACCTTCATGTATTTTTCTTTCCGGTCTTTCATCTCGGCTTCACATGCCTCATAAAGTCCCGCTGTAATCACCGCAATATCCGGGTCTTCCACAATCTCAATGCCCTGTCGGCTGTAAACAAAGTCGCACATCTCATCTGTGTCCATCTTGTCCAGCTCCGCTTCCGGGGCAAAAAAGGTAATCACCGCAATGCGCCAAGCATAATCAAACAACGCGTAATACTGCTTGCCGTCCTTCTCGCACATGTCGCAAACAAAATCCACAAACCGGATTCTGTCGCCTACACGGATGTTCTTCTTAATTTCCATAAAAAAATACCTCACAAAATAAAAAGCCCCGCCCTTTTCAGGCGGAGCCGTGTTCATGTTCTATTCGGGTACTATGTCTTAATTTTATCCTGTTCAACAAGCTTTTCTGCCGTTTCCTGGCATAATCACAGTTTACAGCGTGTCGTAATCAATCCACCCACCACGCCGTTTACGGTACACAATCCAGCGCAAATGCTCATCCGGGTACAGGTAATCAAACATCTTCCGCTTCATCAGTGCCACAGTATCCGGGCACCCCTTGGTGTCAATTACCTCTGTCGTGCCATCTTTATACTTCAACCAAAAATCAGCCACATAGTTAATGGCTCGCACCGTCTCCATTCTTCCCCCACGTTCCTTGCGGTACTTTGGCTGTAGCTCATAGGGTTTCTGCAGCTGATAATCCACAATCTCTCCGCTGGCAACCCCCGGCAGCACAACATCCTTGTAATACTTCATCTCAAGTTCAGAGTCAAACACGATCCCGTCATAGGTGCGTTTGCTCTTGTCACGGCTCACATTATACTTGCTTCGTCCGCTTACTTGCACAGCTCAATCTTCCCGTCTGCAATCTTGAACTTAACCACATCGCCAACGGCATAGCCGTCTTTCACCGGCACCTGGTAGCCGTGTCCATCACATTCAAAACCCATGTAGCCGCGTTCCTTGCTGTAGTACACAACCACGCCCTTCAGCGGGCGCACCTGACGCTTCAGGGGCACTTTGGGCGGGGCAGCAGTTTCAACAGGTTCAATCTTCACATCGGCAAAACCGCCGGTATTCTTGTCTTCCATGCACACCACTCCTTTCGTGTTCTAAAAATGGAGGAGCTTTTCGCTCCCCCACGGATCAAACATCACAATTCAAACCTATATATAATAAGGTAGGAATTTGCGTTGATCACTCCATAAAGTTCATGTCGTAAATGTCGCCATCCTGGTTGGCCATGCAGTCAAAGGTGATAGAAACAGTGGTCGGATCACCAGTGTTCTGGAAAGCCAGGCTGAAACTTGCCTGCGGCTGAGCCTTGTAGTAAACCAGCTCGCACTGCACAATCTCGTCGTCCTCGGTCTTGAACGGCATCATACCGTGGATCTCAAAGGCACGCGGGAATGTGTCAGAATCAAACTTGACAGTCTGAACACCATCGTTCTTGTCGTAGAAGTAGTAGGCAATATAGTTCTTGCCGTCCTGCAGGCCAGCGCCAGTAACCTTCTTGTCAGTTGTAGTAAGATCGCTGATCTCAGTGCCAGCGTCGTCAGAAACAGCAAAAACCTGCACAGTGCCGGCCTTCGGGGTCTCACTCAGCTCAATGCCGTCAGTGGTGGCGGTCAGTACCTCGCGCTTCATAATCTTTGCAACCTTGCCAATGTCCTGACCACTCAGCAGGGCAAACAGCTTAACAGGCATGATCTGGGTATCAACCTTCAGGGTGCCTGCACGCTCGCCATCAAAGCCAACACGGTTCGGTGCGCCCTGGCCGCCCTTTGCAAACACGCGGTTTGCGGTAAAGTCAGTGGTGGTCACGTTGGCAAAATCAATGGGCAGAAAAACTTTCTTGGTCTTGTAATCAAGCAGAACCAGATCAGCAACTTCACGGTTCGCCATATTCGGATTTACAGCCATATCTTATTCCTCCGTTATTATTTGTCAGTCTCCATGTGTTTGTACCATCCGCCAAGGTCGTTCTCGCCACCCCATACGGCATAGTTCATGTCATGGATCTCATTTTGTTTTTTTATATTCTGACGGTTAAAAGCGTCATGCACCTGGTACACCGTCAAATCATAAATATTCGTATAATTCAGGCTGTTATGGTTTGTCGCCAGCGCAGAGATGATGTTCCCCAACTCCAAATCAGGGTTACTCTTATACCCTTTTCGTTTCGATTTTTCATATTCAGCCTTTTTCTTTTGGAATCGTTCATAAAACTTGCGGGCAGCCTCATTTTTGAACTTCAAGTTTTCCTCCCGCTTCTGGTCTATGTACGCGGTTTGCAGGCAAATGTCGCAAATCTCTGCCCAGTTATCTCGCGTTATGGAACCATCAATCAGGATCTTATCGTCCACTTCGGTTTTATTCACCAGCACAGCATGGTGCGCTTCATCATATTCAAGCGGCGCATCAATAAAAAAGGCCAGTGCGGCAATCATCTCCGCCTGGCTTTCTTTGCTCATACTCAATAAATCAAAGGTGTTTATGGTGGCTTTTTCCTCCTCGCTCAAAGCTTCATACGGGTTCTCTTGCCCTGTTACCTTGGCAATGTCTTCAAACATCGCCTGTGGTGTCAGCAGCAAGGTACTTAGCGCAAACTGATAGCTCATATAGCCGCGCTTGTTAATGTCACTCAGTCGTGGCGAGTGTACTCTGCCCACATTTTTCACCATAAAACCTTCGGGATTCAGCAGTTCATAGTACGGTACTTTCACTTTGCGCCACCCATCTTGCGGTTGAACGCCATCACTTCGTATGTAATGCAGCGGCCGTAATAATTATTATTCGGCTTGTATACATCGTTGTTCAGTAACCGTACCTTCCCAATTCCAAAATCTTCGCTGCCGTTCAGCAAACGGTCAACATTCATGGCCAACACATCGGCCTTCGTCCCCAGCACGCCAGGGTGTCGGTAACTCTTCATTACCTTCTTATTGCAATAGGCAAAAATGTACAGGTACACTCTGTATGCCGTATCGCTCGGTGCCTTAGCCACCACGGTCTCCATGCACAGGTAGGTGTCCGCCGTTTCATTGATCTCCGGCACATACTCAAACTCGTAAATATGTCCGGTGCTAATGCTCTTATCGCCCAGTAGCATCTCGTCCGTGTCAGTATCATCGTCCACGGGGCCAAGCAGCAGGTTAATAATGGTGTCGTCCTGTGCCAGCAGGGCGGCTACTTTGTGTTTGTATTCTCCCAGCTCACTCAGGTTCATACGTCCACCACCTTCACTGCAATGCTGTCTGTGCTCTTGCCGTCCGGTGCCACAACCGTCAGTTTCACGGTGGCTCCATTCAGCGCGGCATTATCCTCTGCGCATACCCGGCAACTGTCCCCAGTCACCCGGTTCCACTGCACACTGTTGGCAAGGTATACCTTTGTTTCAAGTGTTTTATCATCAACGCTCAGACTCCAGGTGCATCCCGGCAGCGGCTTGCCATCAATCGTGGCCTTAAAAATCTTGCCGCGCCCGCAAATGCGCACTTTAGGTTCGCCCGCGTATTTAATAATCACTTCGCCGTCCTCCGGTGCCTGCTTTACCTCCTGGTAATCGCATAGCATCTTTTCGGCGTTATCCTGTTCTTCCACATGCTGGTCCTGTTCAAGGTTCAAAACCAAAAATCCCGTCTGGGCGTCATTCCAGTCATAGCGTTCCGTCATGGCATCCACACAGGTCACACGGTAAGTTTTAGGCTTGCCGTTAATCTGCTCCATCATCAGGCGTTTCCCCACATCCAGCAACGCCGATTCCTCGTCATACGGTATTTTCACCTGGAATTCGCGGCTGGAAATGGTCATGTATACATCTTCGTTCAGGTTGGAAAAATACGGCTTGTCCACAACCGCCCACCGGGTAATAATTTCCCCGGTCTCATGGTTCTGCCACTGGATGCTCCGGTTACACAGCTCAATTTTGCCGCGCACGGTTATTTCATCGTCCGCATCGCGCTCTGTAATCAGCCAATGGCTTTTACTAAACAGCATAATTTTTCCAATCTCAAAGTTGTCGCCCGGCATGGTGCGTATAATCTTTTGGTTTGTCACCGTGCTGCTAATAATCATCATGTGGTGGGGTACCCCCTCAATCTCTACCTCTTTATAGGCAGGGGAGTCAGGCCCCATTCTCAGCGTGTCCCGTTTGCTCTTTTCAACCATCCGGTCACGCCGCGTACTTCCGTGCCTGCCAAGCATAGCAGCATATGTCTCATAGTTCATACGCTACCACCTCACTCAGTCAAACTCGAAATTTCCCCATTGCGGAAAGAGTACAGGTTAATCTCCTTCATTTGCTGCCGCTCTGTCGTGGTCAGCAGGGTCGTCATCTTCTCCAGCAGGTTGGCGGGCGAAAACAACGTAAAATCCTTTGTGCTCAATCCGTTCTGCAATGCGTCTGTGTTATAAACATACTGGCGCACAAAATGCACAATCATGCCCAGTGCTAAAATATCCTTCTCGCGGTTCGTCAGCGTAATGTTGAACTCCAGCAGGTCATCTTCCCTATCATTCAGGTCCTGTTTGCACACATCCTCAAAATCGCTGATCGCCATCTTCAAAAGATCCAGCTGCATTGCTTCTCTTGTCACCGCATCGTAGTCCAGGAACTCATAGTTGCGGACTTGGCCACGGTAACGCTCATAAACTTCCTCGTATCTTGTGCCCATTGGCCCGCACCATTCCTCTCATTATTCTTCGGTTCCGCCGATCGTCACAATCTCAACGCCGCTCTTGCGGGTTCTGGGTTTCTTGGGTGCCTCCAACGCAACGGATTCTTCCAAATCGCAATCCAGCACATCGTTCAATGCTTTAATCATGGCACGGCTGTCCAGCTGGTCTGCCTTCAGCATCTCCTTTGCGCGGATACGGATGCTGTCGCGCATCCCCTCGCTCATCTTGGGCACCTTCTCGCGGATCTCATCCGGGGTCCACTTAAATACCCCGTCAAAATTCTCCGTGGTCAGCGCATTCTTGTAGTAACGTTCCACACCCAGCTTGCGCAATACGTTGGCGTCCTCAATCAAAATCCAGTTATCACGGAAAAACCGCGGCTGGCTGCCACGCATTACAAGCAGCTCGGCGTAGTCCATCTCCTGCACCTCGCCAAACTCGGTCCACTCAACGGTGTAGCCGGGGTTGCGGGTCGAAGCATAAAACAAGTTGCCATGGGTGCCGTTCTTGCATTCCACCATGGTCTCATTGGTAATCTTCGCAGTTGCCAAAACATACCTCCAAAATATTCCTTATATAAAAAAAGAACCCCGCCTTGCGGCAGGGGTATCGTTCAGCTCAAAATCAGGCAAACTTGTAGCTGCCAAAGTCGCGGTCCAGAATAATGGAAATACCGGTACGCTTGGTCATCAGGAATTCCTGGGTCAGGTCGGCCTTGTTCATCGGGTCGCCCATCAGCATGGTAACTTCACCCTCGGTAACGCGCTTCACGGGCTTGGTGTCGCCGGCAAAAATGTAAACAGTGTCGTCAGGCAGAATGAACTCAGTGGAGCCGATCTTGTGGCGCTGCTTCATCGCAATCATCGGGGTGCCGGCAATGTGGCCCAGGTAGCCCATGCTGTACAGGTCGCTCTTGGCCTGCTCACCCATGGTAGCAGTAGTAATCTTGCGCAGTGCCTTGCGGGTACCAACGATAGTAGCAGTGTCTCCGGTAGAAGCTTCAATGTGCTCAATCAGGTCAAGCAGCTTGTCCTCATTGTAAGAACCGCTCTGGGTATAAACGGGGTCCAGCTTGGTAAACATGCTGGTCCATGCCAGATAAGCGCTGTCCAGATCATACTGGGTAAAGCTGCGGCCAACAGTGTCAACCAGGTCATTAAAGTCAATGCGGCCAGCCATCACGCGGTTCATTTCCTCGTAAACCTTCACAGCACGCAGCTGGGTGTTCACGGTAATGTCCTGGCCGGCTTCCAGGCGCTGACGGCGAACGCCCTGGGTGCCTTCAGCAATGTCGGCAACAGTCAGCAGGCACGGCTTGGTGGTATGGAAAATGTTGGTATCGCCCAGAGAGGTGTTACGGTCCTCAATAAAATTGGTAAAGAACTCGTCACCCTTCAGGCCCTCTTCACTGACCTTATCAATCAAAACTTCGGTAATAGCAAACAGGTTGGTGCACTTACCGTCGCGGATATCCTTGTAGTTCATGCTGGTTTTGCCATTATTAGCCTCAATCATGGCCTGGCGCAGAACTTCCTGGCTGTCTTTCACGCTGTATTCGCCCAGGTGGCCATGGTAGCCATCAACGGCCAGCTTAATCAGTTTCTCATCCATGTTAATACTCCTTTACATATAAAGATAGGTGCAGCCATAGGCCACACCGGTAATTAGTTATAACTAACTCGCTGATACAAAAATCAGGCGATCACGTCAACGATGTAATAGGTATACTGGCCGTCGCCAAAACCAACCTTCACAGGGTCGCGCTTGATCGCACCAAAAACATTGTCAGCAGAAGCATCAGCCTCAATTTTCAGCTTGGTAGAACCAGCAGCAAAGGCAACAAACTTGCCCTTTTCGGGGGTGCCGTCAAAAGCTTCGGCCGTAACGCGGAAAGAATCAGCGCCGGCAACCAGCAGGTAAACGCGAACAGGCTTGCCAGCTTCGTTCTCCCACTCGGTCAGGTAATGGGTGCGGGTCTCATCGTAAAACAGCTCAACACCGGCAACCAGGGCCAGCAGGGAGCGCTTGGAATCAGCAGCAGGTGCTTCAGCCTTGTAGGTTTCGGGGCCGATCGCATCACCAATCACAACAATGTTGCCATTATCAATGGCGGCAGGGCTGCCATCCTTGTAAAAAACAACACTCTTCAGGTAGGCAGCGTTGCTGGAACCAACCAGCATATCGGTGCTAACAACAGCATGTTTAATATTAGCCATAATATGTAACTCCTTTTTTTTACTCTTTTGTATGCAGGTAACGTTCAAACAGGTCGCCATAGCGCTTCTCTGTTTTCTGGGTGCCATTCACGCCAAACCGTACCTTGTTTACCTCGCCCTTCTTTTCTTTGGGCGGAACATAACTGAACTCAGCGGCCTTCTTGCCTAACAGCTTGTAACAAGCATCTTCCAAAACGGTAAACTCCATCGTCTTGTTATCTCGCAGCTTGGCATAATCAGCATCGCCATCCAGCTTCTGATCCATAACGGCAAACAGCTGTTCGCGTTTAGCGCTCTCTTCTTCTTTGGCAGCAGCAGCCTCGGCCGCAACGTAAGCATCATATTTCGGCTTCATCTCGTCATACTCTGCTTTCAGTTCGCTGTACTGCTTGTTGGCAGCCTCCAGTTTTTCGGTCTGCTCTTTGGCCTTGTCGCCCATGGTGCTGTACAGCGCGGGCACGCCCATATCGGCACTGCCTTCATCCCAGGCTTCGTACTTTACCTTCATGCGTTTCTTGCTGGCAAAATCAACTTTCACGTTGTCGCCATCCATGGTAAAGGTAAAGCTGTAGATCTTCCAATCCTGGCAATCCATCACAACAGCAAGGTCATCCTGCACGTCCTGCAGCCAATAGCGGCTCACTTCATAGCCCCACGGGTCAATCATGGTTTCAGCGCTAATGGCCTCGTTTACTTCGTTCAGCTTGTCGCACAGGTTCAGGCTGTAATCCGCAGCAGGTTCGCCGCCTTCCGGCTCTGCCGGGGTTTCGGGTCCTGCAGGTTCAGCAGCAGGCTCTGCGGCCGGCTCGCTTTCCGGTTCACCCTGCGGCTCTTCCGGCTCGGCAGATTTTGCCGCAGCCATCTCTTCACACTTCGCTTTCAGTTCCTCAATGGTAATTTCCTCCAAAGAGAACTCCAGCGTAGAAGCGTCAATGCCGTAAGAAGCCAGAATTTCTTCTTTTTCTTTCAAGCAATCGTCTCCTTTCGCAAAATTATCTATCTGAGCCTCCTTGGAGGATTCAGATCTCTGTAAAGCTGTGTATTCCGCCAGCATATCCTTAACCTGGCTCGCAATCGTCGCGGCGGTAAAATTCGCCGTAACTGTGCTGCCCGTCATTGCTGGTCGGATTTGCGGGTCAGTGGTGGAAAGCACGCAGCAACCATCAAAATCAAAATTCTGCACAACATAGTAGCCGTCTTTATCCACATAGCCTTCCATGTTGGTGATCTCCATGCTCTGCCCTTTCACCACATCCCGCTCAAAAATCCCACAGGAATCGTCAAACTTGGTCCACAGCAACCCATCAACGCGCAAATATTCCCGTGTTTTTCCTGTGCCGTCATCCCGGCTTACCCAGCGCGGGTTGCAACTCTCCGGTATCACACCGTAAGCGCTGCCGGCATATACATATCGAATCCCGTCCTCGTCCACAATCAGCTCATGTTCGTGGCCCTTAAAATCAAGCTCATCATCGTCATTCTGCTCAATGTATCCAAGGATCGGGGTATTCGCAATACTCTTTGCTGCCCGGTCAACTACCTCTTTTTCAAACCGCGATCCGTTCAGGTTGCCGCCAGTATGCAGCACATCAATCGTCACGTTAATAAAACGCGCATCTTTGCCCATCACTTCTCCGGTTTTTTCAAAGGTAATTGGCAGGCGGTTCAACCGCTCACTCACATCCAATCACCCCGTAAACTAAAAAAGGCCGCTTGCATAGCGGTCTCTCAAAAGTAATTTCGTTTTTTCTGCTGTGCGGCAAACTCCTGCACAGCCTTCAAATCATCGTCGTCAAGTTCAAAAATATATACTGTATGGCCGCCACTGTCGCGCTCTTCCCGCACCAGCTTCTTTTTCTGGCGTAGCAAATATAGTACCACGTCACGACCGCGCACCTTAACTTCACGCTTCATCGCTCAATCAGCCTCCTGTCGCCAGGTCTTCCTCGCTGCTGTTCTCGCCTGCGTCTGTCAGCGCCTTACCCTCACTTGCATTGGTGGGGCGTCCGCCTTCATCTGTCGCGGCATCACTGTCAGCAGCGCTCTGCGTGTTGGAGCTTATCAGCGGTACCTCATTGGCCGCCAGGTTCAATACCGTGTTTTCCAGGTACTGCATGTTTTCCACATCGCTTGGGCTGTATCCGCTTGTCGCCATAATGGCACTGCGCACCGGCATTCCGTACTGGCCATCTTTTACAAGGCGGTCATGCACTTCCTGCCGGTTAAAATACGTCACATCTAAAATATTTACCTTAAACTTAACTGCCGTCGAAACACTCTTTAATTTACGGTTGATCCAGCGTTCAATCTGCCGCATCATCGCAAACACAATCATCTGGTCATTCACAGTAGAAAGGCTCAGCGTAGAGCTGCTGGGGTCTTCACCGCCACCAAACAAGATGTTGTTTACACCCGCCTGCTTCCACATCGAATTTTCGGCTTTTGCCACATCGTCACTGCCGCTCACAGCTCCACTTTTTTCAAAGTCCCAGCTGCTGATTTTCATCGGACTCATAATCGCGCCAATGTTCTCCGGCAGCACGTTGCACAGCATGTCGTAAAACTCTTTGCACAGGTCGTAGTCAATCAAAAATGTACCGTCATCCCCCACCGGGATCTCCAACGCCAACGCCTTGTAATTATTCACTTCGCTGGCATCCTTGCTGATCGCCCGGTAGTCTTCAATATCCGCCAGTGCGCTGAACAAGCTCACAAACGGCGGGATCGGCACATACGTCTGCTCGTTTACTTTCAAACAGATAGAATTCTCACTTGACAGCTCCTGCCACTTCAAGCCGGAATCCTTCTGGTACGCACTGTACATCGTGGTAAATTCCGGCGGAAAATTTGGTAATCGCTCATTGTGGGAATCAAAGTAAGAAAAATTGAACGCAAAGTTGTATACACCATCCTCAATGCTGCTGATCTTGCAATAGTCTGCATCCAGCTGCTGGAATGTGTAGCTGTCGTTCGTTTCCCATGCGTATCCGTAATACACATCATCACGGAACGCCACCACCAATGCCCGGCTGAACTCGTGCCGCAGGTTCATCTTTTCCAACTGTGCCGTCACCGCATAGTAACCTTTTTTGAATTTTTGCAGGTTCACATTCTTGGAATAATCAACGCCATACGGCACCACAATGTAACTGAATGTGCTCATGTTGGCAAAATACTGGATCAGCCGTCTGTAATAGTTCGAAATATTGAACAGGTATTGGCTCATCTGCCGCAGCTGCACTTCATAGTTGGCCGGGTTCGCCAAATAGGTAACAATCTGGCTCTTGGTGTACTTTTTATAAGTAGGGTTGTAGTCGCGGTTATTTTCAAGGTCGCGGATCTTCACGTTTGCCAGGTTCGCATACCGCACCTTACTCATAAATTCCGTCAATGGCACAAAGCTTTTCTTGCCGTCCGGGCTGATCATGGCGACCTTTTTCTGCTGTATTTCTTCCATATAGCCGCCTCCTTAATGCCGCAGTCTGGGCGCTCTAAAGTTTATTTCAATCTTCTTATTGCGCATAAAGTTTTTACTCATCATGCGTTCAACCTGCAGCGCAATGTAATAGTTGTAGCTCAGGCTGCTGTAACGGTCCTTGCGTGCGCCGGGCTTCTCATGCACACGGATCAAATTATTCGTTGCTTCATATTCCAGGTTTACCAGCTCATTTACAGCCAATCCGGTATTGATATACGGCATCTGCAGCGCCATCTTCTCCATGGGTGAAAGCTTGTCGTAACCTTTAATATTCGCCCGCAAAATCTCTTCGCAGTCATATTCGGATTCCAAAAACCGGATTCTCCCCTGTTGGATTCCGCTTCGCAACGCAATTGTCGCGTCATTATTAAACTGGCTGCTGCCCATGATCGCCCAAATCACCTTGGGTGCCGTCTTGTCGGGGCACCGCTCCTGGAAATCCGGGTTATTGCAGCAATTCAGCGGTGGGTATGTCTCGCCCGTCTCCGGGTCATAGCACTCGTGCATCAGCAGATCCATAATAGGAGCACCAAGACCCTTTGCGTCAATGCCAATGTAGTCACACTCAAAATACTTAAAGTAGCGGCGTAGCTTCAGCACCAAATCCTGCGTAATAATACCCTCGCAATTTTCGGTGTACACCATGTTGCTGGTACACTTGCCCGTACTGTCGGGCACCAAACTGTTCAAAAAGATGCTGGTGGCGTCATTGTCGCGGCGCTTAGAACTCATCAGGGCAATATCAACCGTCAAAATCCGCTTCTCACCAGTCTTCTTGGCCGGCAACTGGCAAGCCGCCTTATTGTTCAAAATCATGTTTGGTGCATAGAACGCTTTTATGATCCTGCGCTGCTTGTTAATATCGTCAAAGCTAAATAGCCCGCCGTCTGTCGTACCAATAAACAACGCCTCATTTTCCATGCGGAACCGTATGTCAGAAAACGTCGATTCTGTCATCTCGTCTTCTACCTGGCTCTTCAGCAGCAGGTTTTCCTTAATACTCATCTGGTACGGGAATCGGAAACAATAGTAATTTTTTGTGGTGTCAAACATGTTCACAAAGTAATCCTTGCACAAATCCCATGACCAGTGTTGTTCAAACCATGCAGAGCTTAGGTACATCTGCTGGTTGCGTTCCGCCAAATGGGCGTACTTGGGGTTGTCCATGTAGCCGGGGTGGCGGATGTAGTTCAAAAACTTCTTCAAAACCAGATCCAGCACTTCCTTGTCAACCATGCGGTACTCGTCAATGATCAGCAAACTCGCACGGCCGCCACGGGCAGTATCCGCGGCGGTCACAACCTCAATCACACTGTCATTGCGGAAGGTTATCTTCGCCACACTCTGGTTTATCGTTATATCTTTTATCTCACTGCGCAGTAATGGGCTTCGCGGCACCAACTCCTGCTCAATCTTTTTCAGTACCAAGCTGCCCTGGTTTCGCGTTTTGCTCGCAATCACAATCAAGCTGCCTGGGTACAAGATCGCTTTCCAACAGCAGAAAATTGCACATAGGAATGTTTTGCCTAGCAATAATGTTATCCTACCGGCTTTTTATCCGGCAGTTCTTATGGTTTCCCATAAGTTCAGCATACATTTTCACCCTCTAAGGGTGCCGGGCACTCGTGGGCGGGTTATATTCTGTCAGTAACAGGTTCACCGCCTATGCGTTACAATACCTCCTTCTATTAAGAAGGTAGGTTATCTCGGTATTAGCATTTTACAACCTCTACCGATTTTGTCCGGTTCACTCAAGCAGATTTCTCTGCCTGGGGGCCTAATCCAGAATTATAAATTTCATATTTACGACCAAAAATAATTCTGGTTAATTGACCACGCGCCGCTATAAAACAAAAATTTGTGCATAGCGCCATGCAATAAATCAAAATCTGTTGGAACATCTTCAGGTTTACGTTCAAATAATCCTTGCAAAATCTCTGCGGGTTCGCCCGGTAAAAGCTGGCCCACAGCGCCACGGCGTTCATGATCCGGCTTGTCTTATCTTCCGTAACCTCTCTTGCAGTTTTCTTCACCATTCAAGCACCACCTCACTCTCCGGGGGTGCCAAAAATGGCGTTGCGGATACTCTCGTTCTCTTCCTCTTCTCCGCCGGTGTATTCAGGTCGGTGCGCCGTATAAGGTGCCATACCTTCCTCGTATTCTTTCTGCCACGGGTTCTTGATCTTGAACAGTTCCATCATTGGCCCTGTCACCCAAGTGCGGAAATATTTACCAATCCCATCCACGTCTTTCCATTCAGGCGCAGCTTCCGGGATCGGCTTTTTGTCTTCCCACTTTTTAATCAAGGTGCCAAAGGTATTTGCCTCTGCCAGCGCATTATCGTTCGTCTGGTTCGGCTTAATATTGGCGCTACCCAGCAGGTTCTGCAAAGTATCACTGGCCTCTTTTACCTTCTTGGTGTCACCCGTCTGGTATGCCTTGGTCAGCATAATCTGCGCCATACTGATCGCTTTGAACAATTCTTCCTGCGCCTTGGTAGAGCACTCATACCGGGTAATCCAGTCCTTGTACTCATTGTCCAGCCGCACATACTCGGCCTCGTTGAACCCTGGCCCCCAAAACCCAACCATGCGCTGGCTTACCTTGCCGCCGTTTGGTCGTGTCTCGCTAATATCACTTACATCATTGATCACCCGCCCGTTGATTTCTTCCAGGTAGGTATCAAAGGTCTTGCCATGGTTCTGGGTCATGTTGCAATGTCTGATCCAAGCTGTCATCCGGCTTGTGTTCGGGGCGTGCTTTGCCGTGCTTTTCAGCAGGCCCTCGCTGTAATAAATGTCAAACAGCATGCACACCCGCTTCATAGCCTCGTCCTCATTACCCAGTGCCTGGGTATAATGGTCAACCAGCTTGTCCATGCAGCTCTTGCATACCGGGAAGTAATGGTTGTTTCCTCGCCACAGCTCGCTTTGCGCAGGGGAAAAATTATCCTTCTGGTGCATAAACCGCTTGCCGCAGCAGGCGCAAACAAAATACGCAGGCCCATCGTCCTCTGCCATCATGCGACGGATCTTGGCCTGCGCTTCTGCGTTTTCTCGTAAAATTGTAGCTTTATTTTTAGAGCCTTTCGGTCTTCCGGCCATGTTCAGTCACCCTCCTTATCGGCGCGGTTCCCGTTCTCATCATAATCACGGAAGTTGTTCCGGCACTCATTCCAAAACTCCACCACATCCATCAATTTCTGGCTGCGCTTAAACACACAGTAGCTTGTCTGGGTAATGGGGTTCATCTGCCGGCTCTCATAGCTCAAACCAAACGCCTTCAAAAAATTCGTAAGCCGCGCCGAATAACTGCAAAAGTATTCGGGCTGCTTCTTCTCATATTCACCCACTCTAAAAACCATCCCCTCTCATCAAAAAAATCCCACGCTCTAATCCAGCGTAATATCGTAACAGCAGTCCACGCCGTAAGCATTCACCACCAGCACGTTCTGCTCCGGTTTATTTCGCAATCTCTTATCCATGCAGTAGCTGTCCGCGCCATCCACACAGCCGCTTTCGTATACTTTCGTATCGTATACAGTCGTCAGGGCATTGGTGTGGCGGTGTCCCATCAGCACAATGTCAGGCTTATCACCTGTCATCATAGTCAAGGTCTGTACCACGCTACCCGGTGTATCTTTGTCACCATGCACTGCATACACCAGTCGGCCGCGTACCATAAAGTCCGCAATTGTCTCGTCAATCGTATTCTGGTAGGTTTCTACATTGCCCAGTGCTGCACAGCGTGCGTCCACAATATAAGTCACAAGCTTGTCCAGATATTCACCGTGCTGGTTATCTTCCTTGGCGGGGAACACCCGGCTATGGTTGCCCGGCACACTATAAATGTATACATGTTCGAACATGCGGCTCAGTTCAGCCACAAACCAACTCACGGCTTCCCCGGCGCTGATTACCTGGTCCACTACATTCTCGTTGTTTTCCAGCCGGTTGTTCAGGTGGATCTCACCGTTTACCATATCGCCGCCCAGCACCAAAAAACAATTCTGGCCATTGTGGCGCTTCTGGATCACATATACCCTTTCCGCATAACGCTTCAACCGGGCACGCAACACCTGTTGGTCAAAGCTGTTGTAAAGGTTCTCAATCTTAACCCCCGCATGCAGGTCGGTCAGGTGAACAATCAGGTCGGTCGTCAGTGCTTCTGTACTAACCACCCCAATGTGTTCAAAAGTCTCCGGCTTATAAGCGCTGAACCGCCGTTCAATCAGCTCTCGCATGCTCTCTCCACGGGCTTGTACCCGCATCAGGCGGCTCACTTCATTGCGCTCGTCCCGCAGCTTAACCTTTTCTTTCTCCAGCTCGCGGCGCTGCTCTTTAATCTCTCCCAAAATCTGCTGTGCGTCATTCAGGTTGGTTTCACTGGCGTGCGCCAGCATGCTGAACGCCTTCCAGTTCTTGCGGTATACGCACTCATCCTTGTCCTGGCCCAGCTCTTTATTGATCACATCCGCCACATCGTCCCAGGTGCCAATCTGGTCCTTGGCAGCACAAATGCGGTAGATGTATTCATTGTCAGTTTCCTTGGCAAGCTTGTGCAGTTCAAGCATTCACGTCACCCCGTGTATTCACAATTCCGGTGTGGCGCTTGTCACGCTCCATTTCAGCCAAAGCTTCCTGCGCAAAATAGTTGTTGGGCAAAGCCTGCAGCACATACGGCAGCTCGTCCACCATCGTCTTGTTCACGGTCGTAACCATATGCACACCGGGGAACTTCTTGCGCAACATTTTTGCTTCTTCCTTAGAAATAACAATCATCTTCAAAAATCTCCTTATAAAAAAATAATCTGAGAATAAAAAGACCCCCGGCCATAATGGTCAGGGGCACTCTACCCTCTATAATCATATATAGGGGGTTTTCAGCTTCAAGCGTTACAAGGTGTTATTTTTGTTTCTGTAGCGGGTTACGCGGACCAACGTCTTGGCGTTTTTCTCCAATTCCGCGCAGGTCTTGCAGTAGTGTGCCTTGGCATTCCACGCAATCTCTTCCCCACACTTTTCGCAGTACCGGTTGTCAAACAGCCCAATCTCTGCGCACAATTTATCCATATCCAACCGGTTGTTCTCTGCCGTCACATCCCAGCAGTAAACACCTTCGCTTTTGTGATCATAAAACGGGTACTCATACAAACAGCCAATCCTTCCCGGACCCGGCTTGCAAGTAATTCGGTTCAATATACCGCACTTGTCACTCAGCACATCCAGCTCCACCGGCGCTTCATAACCGTCCCACCAGTTCGCGCCATCAATGTGTATCGCTGTCACATCTCGCCCAAAGCAAGAGCAAAACTGTTTGATCCTGTATCGGTTCATCAGATCCAGCGTGTCACTACCATTCAGCCGGCACATAACAATCACGCCAAGCAAAACCTTCACCTGTCGCTGCGTAAGCCCATAAGTACGGATCGCCAGCCGGATGTAAGTCAGGTCGCTCTCATAAAGGCAAATCTTATCAACCTGCCGCAGTCCACACTTCTTCAGCTGTTTTTTCTTGTACTGCTGGATTAGGTCCAACCGGTCATACTGCCTTATGTACTTGGGATCTGTATGGGCCAGCTGCATATCTGCACAAAAATCTGGCTCATACCCACTCTGCGCCAACAACCGCCGTAACAGCCGCGGGCTTTCATTGTAATCGTCAAAGTTATCCAGCAACATCTTTTCATTGCAATAATAGCTGTAATACATTACCCCTCTCCTCCTTCAATCGGTTCAATGTTCAGTTCGTTGCCAACCGGCACCAGGGCATAACGCTTACCCAGGTACTCGTATTCACCGTCATCGCACAGCTGCGGCAAGCAAATGTTCACCTGCTGGATGTTCTCCACAATGCCGGTGCCGGCCACCACCCACATAAACTTCTTGCTGCGGCGGGGGTATTTCTGGTAGCAAAGCATCACAGCAATGTTGGCCAGTTCTTTGGGGTCAAGGCAAATCTCTGCACACCGGGCACGGAACTTGTTATAGTACAGCTGCCAGTCAACCTCAAAGTTGGCGGCAAACTCCTTTGTAACGCCCTCAGCCTCCAGCTCATCTTTGAACCGGTCAAAGTAACGGCAGTGGTGTTCAGTCTCTGCCAGCTCGGCTACCGTTTTATTAAACTCAAAGTAGATTTTTTCAATCGCATCAAAATGCTCCTGGCTAAATCCCACCTCCGCGTCAATCATAATTGTGTAATCAAACCCGTCACTCCTTTTGTGGCGCAGCCCGTCCGCCCACTTTTCAATAACCCAACACATCTTATTCATGTTGCTGTGGGCGCAGCTCAGGCGCTTCATCCGCTTGTAGTACGGGCTTGCATATTTCATAAAATACGGCAAAGGTCTGCCATACTTGGCAATCTGCCGTGGCACCGGGTACAACACACCGGTTTTTGCAAAATCGCATTCTTGCTTGTGGACTATATCATCATCTCACACTCTTGGCGTGTATGAGAGGCTGGCACTTCCACGCCGGATTTTCACCGGATCGCGTACATCCCTTGCGGGCTAGTCTCTTGACCTTCCTTATTATATGTATAAGGCTTGGCACAGGATTGTATCAGATTATATTTGCTATAAGTTTTTAATGTCTACCAAAACCTGTAATGTGGCTCCAGGTATGGCCTTTTCTAATGTGCTGAATATTCTCATGGGTAACATTGTATCTAGCTGCAATTTCTCTGTTAGAAAAACCAGAGTTTATCAAATTTGCGATCTCAACCACATCAAGCTCGTTTAGTTTTGCCGTCATATTATCAGAACCTCTATGTGCTGATTCTCGCATGTGCAGCCTTGTCTGTTCAGGCAGTTTTCTTCCAGACATATGCTCACGATTCTTTTCTCCAATTTTTCTCTTAGACTCTTTAGATAGAAAACGTCCCAGATTTTTCTCTTGGCCGCCATCTTGAATGTTGTAACAACAACCTAAAGATCTATAAAAAGCAATCCACTGCTGCTCAATAATATTGATGTCATCATTGGCTTCTAACACAGCTAGAACCTTAAAATTGAAAGCCTCCTCCCCGTAAGTATTGTAATCATTCTGTAAGTAGCAGTTGTCATGTTCATTATGCGCTAACTTCCAACAATGATGCCAATAGCGTTTTACAAAGCGCATTGTTGTCTGCCCTACATAAACTTTTCCGTTGGCGATATTCGTAATTGCATAAATGCCACTGCTGTCTCTGTATTTATCTTTATCAATAAAAAACATACAACCTCCATATTTTATAATCTGATAGTTTCCCTGTTAGCACACAGACAAAACGCCATTTCCTGCGTTTCCACATTTGTCCTGTGTACACCCTGCTCTTGCAGGTTCACCAGCTGTTTCCACTGCGCGTCACCGCACAGGGCCACCGATTCTTGATGGCTTTCGTTTTTCAATTACCCCGTATGTCACCATACAGGCCAGACTATCTCTTCCATGTTTCCATGGCCGCGCGCTTGGTGTCCGGGCTATCATCTCCCGGCCTACAGGGCTACACTCATCACCCTTAGTCGTTACACCTTTCAATAATTACCAGTAGCTGGCAATCAAAGCTTGGCACGGCATTGTCTTTACGCTGTATTGTAAAGAGTTTCACCGTTAGCCGCCCTTTAGGCGACACTGCTGATAAGGCATTCACGCGGTTTTACAACGGCGAAGCCACCGTTGGTTATGGAGAGCAGATCAACATACCGGGCGTATGTTTCTTTCTGCTTCTCGGTTTTTGGTGTTTTGTTGTGGTAGCAGCTCGCGTAATTGGAAATTTCACCAATCAAACTCTTCAAGCTGCGCATAATGCACGCCGTGCGGTTCTGGATCGTATCCTTCTCCGCCAGCGCAGTTACTTTATCTTCAATGTCAATTACAATTTTTGCGTTCCTGTCCACACCCTTCATCATCAAAGGGCTGTCAAGAAGCAAACAAAGATCTCCATCGTACATACCTACGTTGTTTTTTCATAGGTATAGACTATATCTTCTACCGGTTTCCCGGCAGCGGTGCGCTCCAAACTGCGTGTCAATAGCAGCCTTACCCTGGTACACTCATCCCAGATAGTCGTTGCAGCCGTTTCCAGCCACAGGATTCTCCTGCCGTCTCTCAGGCAGGCATTCCCTGTTAGCAGCCCATATGGGCCACACCCCTGACGAGGGGTTCACACCGTTCCAAATGCTGTGTTACCACAGCCCCGGACCATCATTCGATCCGCGCCATTTAATCTCTGCGGGGTAATGCTCTTGCAATTAACAATCAACGTGTTCACCAACTGGCCGCAATATTTTTCCAGCAGCGGGTTGGTCACGCCCTTCAGGATCACATGCTCGCTCTTGCAAATGTGCGGGTTGCGTTCAATCAGCCGTTCGCCAAGCGTTGTTCCTGTTCTGTCAAAACTGTAAAACTCATCCGCCTCCAGCGCCCCCTTCAAGGGTAGGCCGGCAATGTGTTCCATCAGCATAATCAGGTCAGGTACTAAGAACTTAAAGCTACCGCGCAGCCACAACTTGCCGCACTTCATGTCGTCCTTATATTTTCCAAGCAGATTGGTTATGTACTTTCGTACCCCCTCCTCTTTCAGCATCTCCGGGTTCTTCAAAATCGCCGCGCAATAATTATTCAGCGGTTTGTGCCGGTCAGCCAGCATGCCCAAAAAACAGTAGGTGTATACCGGGTCACCGTTCTCAATCTTTTCAACCCAATCAATGCTGTAATCTGCCAGATGCTCAAACTCGTCTACCGGCAAATCCAGGTCCTGCAAAATCTGGTAGTTGCCGCGGGTGTATAGCGGTTCTGTGTCAATATCAAACTGCCACTTTGCAATGCCAATGCAGTGCTTGTTCTTCTTGAACTGGTACCAGTATTCCTCCCAGTCCGCAATCGTGCCGGTCTTCTTAAAATACTTGTACCCCTTGTACATGCTCTCACACGCAATAATCTTGGGTTCAGCCCCTGGGCTGACATCATGTTCCACGCCCCAAATGTCTTTAATAAACCGTACCCCACGTTCTGCAAAAAACGTCTCATAATCCATCTGGTTCAGCACACCCTTAAAGTACGGCATACGCCACACCACACTGGTCACGGGCGTCTCACTGCCTAACCGCCGCTGTATCTCCTGCATAATCTTGGGGTGTGCGATCCCGCAGCCATCAAAGGCGTTTATCTCAATGTCGCGGGTAGTTTCTGCAATGTCTTTCTGCACCCACTCGCGGTCAGCCCCGGTCTTGCGGTCTTTGAACTGGATCTTGCGGTCATATACATATTTAATGTTCTGGTTTGGTATCGTCACAAAACAGTCCGGCACCACCACAATGGTCGGGTACCAGTTCTCAATGCAGTGGCAGCTGGAAAAGCACAAACCACGGTAGGCGAGATATTTCGAAATTATTGTCGTATCTATGTTAATTCCCATCGTGATTCTCACGTCAAGGTCGTGGGCCAACCGCCTGTCCACAAAGCTCAAGATACCCTGCCGCACCATACTGGCGCTGCGTTCACTCAGCACAAACTCTTGCTTTCCAATCTTAAACCCGTGCTGGATCAACCGCTTCATCGCCGCCTTCTTGTTCTGGCCACCCACGCAATCCACAAACACAACAAACCGGTTATACTCGTTGCTTTCATATGTAAGTAGCCGGATCTGCCGGAACAGCATGTTATCACCCTGCTTTACATAAAAGCGCTCTTCCTCCTCCTGGCTGATCTGGATGTTATAGTCATGGTTGATAATGTAGGTCAGGTTCAACTTTCGCACAATATATAGTGGTGGTGCGAACATTACTCGTCCTCCTTGTTATTCGGGTCATCCTCTTTGTTCTCGGCTTTTTCCAGGTTGTAAATCTTTTCAATGCTAACCCGCCCGCTGTCAAACGCCTCACGGGAAAGTGCTGCCCACAACAGCGCGTACAAAACCGGCAGCGCCACAAAAATTCCAACCGTGGCCACAGTGCCCAACATCTGCAACGCCAGCCGGATCACCACAATGCAGCTTCCAACCAGCACCATGGCCTTAAATCCCTGCCACAGGTCATGCAGAAAATTTGTTAGTATCAACAAAGTTTCAGCTTCTTTCTTGTTCAAAGTTTTATACCTCCAAAGAAATATTTTTATTATTGGTTAAATCGCTGAATTAAAAAAGATACTAGAGATTAAATGGGGCTTGCTTTCATCTGGCACAACAATATTGGGACCGTCATTATTCAATACTTTAATCTCCGGCGTTGTCATCTCTTCTGTCATCTCAGCACCTTCACCTTTTCCCTTTGACGGCTTACAGCTGCCAACGGGATACCACCGGGAATGCTCTTTTCCTGATTTTTTACGGTACCTGTCTTGTGCATTCCAAATGGCCTTAGCGGGTCCTTCTTCATCGCACAGCAGATTCAAAGCAACCATCATATCGGGTTTGCCTTTCACACCAATTCCTTCAGGAATCACTCCGTAACAAGGCGTAACCAACCCTAAACTATGAAGATCTTTAACTGCGTTCGTTAGCGTTCCAGTATGATAACGTAGTTCTGTGGCCACACCGCTTAAAACTCCCACCCACACAGGGAGTGTGCCTGAGCTTTCGTTGATGTAAGTTTTCTGCCACAATGTACGGCGGTAGTTAAAGTAAAGATACACCCTAAACAAGGTTTCCGCCCCACGCCCATCCGGGCATTCAGCCAGAACTAACTTGCGCAAAACGTGGTACTCTTTACATCCAAGAAGAGCAAAACTGAACGTTCCATTTCCCGTCATAAACACATCTTTCATATCCGGGCAAAAACGGTATCGAAACAGCTCTGAAGGCTTACTAGGATCAAAATCCTCTGTATGCACCACTCCACCCTCTTCAAGATACTGTATCGCCTTAATCACTCGGTTATGTTGTTCTCTTCTCTTCTTGCCAACCCCAAACGTGCCTGTTGTGTTTGTAATCTCAGCGATTGTAGCAATGGTCCAGATGTCTTCTTCGTCCTCGTAAACCGGCACTGCCCGCATATAAAGCGCCAAATAAACGGGCAGGATTTCTTTTACATCTTTCAAAAAAATCAGATCAGCGGGCACCTGTATGCAAAAATCATTGATCCGATCCTCTTTAATAAACATTCTTACTTATCGCTCCTAATCATTAAAATCGCCCTGAAAATTGCGTGTCATTGCTTGCGTTAAAAAGCTCTGAAACCCTGTTTTTGAAAGGTTTATTCAGAAAGCGGCCTAAAAATTGCGTGTCATTGATAGCACTAAGGTTCAAAACCACCCCCTAAAACTGCGTGAAAATAGGATGTAATTATAAATCTCTCGTTAATGTTATAAGCGGCTCGTTTCTCCGGCGTTTGTTCTTGTGTGGGCGCATGAGGTTCGTTCTCTTGGTTGTTATTGCGTTCCTGCAGGTTACTGTGTTCCGGTTTTGTAGTTGCGTAAAGGTTGTTAAGGTGCAAAGGGTTTGGTTTAATCGCGTCCTTGAGTTAATGCGGTAAGGTCGTGTTTCGTTCCCTTTTTTTAATAAGGGCCTGGTTGAATCGTTTCCTTTAGTTCTTCGCGTTCTTTGTTTGTGCAACCGTACCTCATGATTGTGTATGGGCGCATGGGTTCTGGTGGGATCGTCCCTTGGGTCTTTTCGTTCCTGGTTTTATACAATCGCCCAGGCCGTAACGTGTCGGTTCAAAAATAGTCCCAGGTCATAGCGCTGTCCGTTTAAGTCAAGCCATTGGTGTATTCTTCTGTTTTTTAACCCGTTGCAAACAACCGCTTTCTCGTTCAGTCCTGGCTGATCCGGCGCTAATAAAATCACGCTCTTTCCTTTCGCACCGAATAGTTCTTCCAAACCCATTTCCCAGCGCTTTTAACGCATCCCGCTGGTGTATGTATCGCATGTCGTATCTCCTTGTGTCGTGGCTCACAGCGCGTCCCTGCGCGTCTCAGGCCATGTTATACCATGTGGTGTTGCAGTTTATGAATAGATCGCTGGTTCCGGCATTACTGGTTCCTTAAAACAGCCAAGCCCAAAATCTCCCGGCCAATATTCGCCCTGCAGCCATTTGTCCTGGTCCTGAATAATCTCGTCCAGGTTGTCAGGATCTTTCACCAGGTTCATTGGCATCAGCAGCGGCAGGTACCCGCCTTCGTCATCCATGATAATAAACAGGTTGGCCAGATCGTCCGCCGTTGCGCTTTGTAACTTTTCAAGCCTTGTCATATGCTTTATCCACCTCCTTAGCCTGCCGTACAGGCGTTTCCAGCTCGTATCTTAGCTGGGCTGAATAATTTGTTTCTGCCATCAAAGGCTCGTCATAAGGGCTTGCAGGGCCATGTCCGCCAATGGCATCGACTTTAACATCGGCTTCCTCAAACATTTTTGTCCACATGTCATATGCCAGCATCAGCCTGATTGCATCCACAACCTCATCCAGTGTTTTCTCTCCACGCAGATACAGATTTGATATCTCCATAAGATCTCTGTATCGTTTATTTGATATGCCCTTCATTACAAAATCTCTCCTTTGTTGTTGGGCAATCGTGCAGTGTGCAGTAGTATAAATCTGAGCGTATAGTGGAGTTCACCACCTCGTCACAATCCTCACACCGCACATATTTTGTCATGGTGGGTGCCGCATCAATGGCCTCCAAAACCCGTTGTACCCCATCCAGATAAGCCTGCCATTCGGCCTCTGAATACTTCGGGTCGCGCTCAATGCAGTACGCCTCAAACTCCTCCGCATCAATCAGTCGTGCCATAAAAATTTTTTCACCTTATTTTTCGTTTTTATTGTTCATGAAGATTTTACATATGAACTTTTCGTAATATCTCTTGGCGATGTGTTTTGCTATTGTTACAATCTTCCACACGCTAAAAATCAACAGCGTACAGTTAATCCCCAACATCAACAGCATCAACGGTCCATATATGTAAATCATCAGTATAGCGTCCACTGTAGATTCCCACGCTTCGTTCATATGCTGCCTCCAGTACCCAGGTCCCGCATCATCTCGTCGGTCAGGTAGTACACCGTGCTGGTATACCGATCTTCGAACGATCCATTGTCGTATGTAGTGCGGTCGTAAAAGTCGGCCTTGTAGCTGTAATCTTCATCAGAATATTTTATGGTGACGTAATCTACATCCTTGGTTTCTTCTTTTACGTTCCCATCATCCTGTGTCACGCCGCAGTGCAGGTATGTGTCAGCGCCGCAAATGCCGCCATACCGGTTTGTATACGGTCGCGTTTCAAGGAATGCGTAGGAGATCTTGTGCGTGGTATATACAGTAGTTGTGGCTACAGCCTTTGGCGCTTTAGCCTCTAAGCAAAGGCCAAGGTGTATAGCGGCTCTAACAGCCAATACCGCAGTGGCCACAGCGCAAGCGTGAGTTATAGCACTGGCGATTTTTAACTTTGACATAAAGTTTCTCCTTATTAGTTGCAGTCTAGGATCTTGAAACTATCAAGCAGAGCATCGAACGAATTCTCCCAGTCCTTATAGTCTTCCTGTGTGACTTCTTTTACCGGGTTAAGCACAATCCAGTCATGTAGTTGCCGCATCTCGTCAAGCAATAATTGCAGGTTACTGGCAATTTCTTTCTTGCGGGTTTCAAATTCTTCATTGGTCATTAGTGTATTCCTCCTAGATCTGGGAAGTATTTGCGGCGCTTTTCATAGTTAATACAGGTAATTTTGGCTTTATCACGCAACCCGCTTATATCGCAACGAACATAAACCTTGCCATAGTTTTTGCAGTGTTTGCAGTATAAACATAAGCTGGACGTGTAGTCTTCAGGCCATTCTGTAAATAGCGAGCAATGGACAGGTTGTTCTATCGGCTTCTCTTCTAGTTCGCAGACAATCCGGCTATCAGTCATAATCATCCGACAGTAACAGCAATTCTTGCATGTAGTTTTTTCTGCCTGTTCTTTAGCTGTCTTAGCTTTGCGTTCTTGTCTCACCCTCAACCAGCCATAGACGCACACGCTGGCTAAGGCACAGATTTTTACACCGGTATAAATCACATCAACCAACATTTTTCATATCCTCAGCGTCGTCCGGCATATCAATCAGTCCTTCGGCTTCCATCAGCAGCCGGAACGTCTCGCGTCCCTTGGGTGTGATCAGGGTCTGGGTTCCGGCATGCCCGTTGCCACGGTTAACAAACTCCTTGATATCAAATACTTGCAAATTTTCCATAAAAAATCTCCTTGTAAAAATACAGGTGTCATTGTCCTTGACCCAATTATTCAAGATCAAGTTTGCCTACTGGCTTCCAGCTGCCTCGCCATAATTCAATTATGATTATCAAGACCCCTTATTCATAGCTTTACGCATATTTTTGTATTCCTGATATTTGTTGGCATATTCATATGCTGGGGCAAAAATATGTTCTACAGCGTTCGCCAATTTTGGTTCATATTGATGAAGCATGGCAAGTTCTTTGTTATGACGTCCAGCGAACGGGCATCCAGCACATCCCGTTCTTTTACATCCGTATACTGTGTAGGCATCGCTGTGAGTTATATCATAAGTATTTTCAAACGCAGTCTTATCCTCAGCTTTCCACCAAAACAGTGGATAATACTGCTTTCCATGCGTTCCGTCTGTCATACAACTTTTAACACTCGTTGAACGCGCTCCACCTTCAGCTTTTCGTATCCCGACTAATTGGATGTCTCCTCCATATTTTTTCCGCACGGAATCTCCTACTTTTTTCTTAGACTCATTGCAGCAACGACTTGAAATTTTGAAAGTCGGAGGGTTCTCAATCATAAACTCTTTAAGAAACCTAGCAGATGCAATTTCGGTCTGGAGTGGTTTATGCGGTTCGTCTTTCCAAGCGTTACACCACCAGCGAAGGGCAGCCTTACAATTCGGGTATTTGGCGCACAGGACATCAAACGGTTCATCTTCCCATTGGAAATTGTGTTTCTGTAGGCGTCCAATGTACTCGGCAAATTGCTTACTATAAAACGGATAACCAACATTACGAACTGCTCCGGCTACCTGCATTTTCCCGCGTTCACGATGGATTTTAATGTCGTATTTTTCTTCAAGGAATGACAAATGCCGCTTTGTGGCATCCATTTCAACACCCGTATCAAACCACACATATGTAACATGGTGTTTATCGTCACGGGGGCGCAGATGTTCAACAATGTCAATCATATTGTCACTGTCTGCACCACCACTTATAGAAACCATTATGTTGTTATGACTGTTCAGGACGCTTTTTGCTTTAATTAAGCCGTCAAAAATCGTGGCTGTTGGTGCTTGTTTAATGTATTCTTGTTCCGTCATATTTTTCATCCTTATTCCGGCAACGGCCGGTATTTATTCATATCGCAGTAGCCGCTCAAAGTGTGCATATCGTGCAGCATACTGTTTACTACCTCATCACGGCTAAGACCATAACGATCGGCAAAATCCACCATATCTTCAAACATTAAGGCGATCGTGCGGTTGTAATCTTTGATATGTTCAGTTTGTACCTGTTCACCAACGATATAAGTTGCGGGTCTTTTATATTCAGGGTCAATGGTAGGCTGCTCGTCAATGCTATCAAGCACATCGTTTGTGTCATAAGTTCTGTCGTCGAGTTCTTTGGTCAGCCATTCAACCTGCATGGCATCAGCATCAATCAATCGCATTGTGGTTTTTCTCCTTATTCTTGTGTCCAGGTCATTCTGGCGTGGCATTGTGGGCAAATGGGGGCTGTGGTATGCCCGTGGTGTACATAACTACAGTTAGAACATACAGAGTAGTATTCTCCCACTCTAGTCCAGGTAGCAATCTTGCTGTTTTCATTAAACAAGCCCCATAATTTTTCCCCAGCATCTGTAGCACCCTGTGTATAACCTTGCATATAAGCCTTGTAAAGTTCAGGTTCACACTCTTGTGTATAAGGGCAATTCATACTAACACCTCTAAGTTAAAAGATCTCTAAAGTTATTATTCAAAAATTAGGATTGAAAAATGGCCATAGCGCTCGGCTCCATATGGTCGCCAAAATAAAATTTATGTACGCCCTTGGCCCCTACCCAGTGGTCAAAACTTTCATCAAAGCTGTCACTATGTACTGTAGCCGGCACCTGAATAATACAGGGCACTTTCTGCGCCACCATATCATCTTTGCACCAGCCGCTATTGCAGGTCCCGCAGCGAGGCTCCAGTACCAGGTCATCAAACGGGAACATCATATCGCAGTAACCTTTGACGTATTCGTCATAGACTCGCTCCGCGTT
>ENA-ORCP01000453-ORCP01000453.1-human-gut-metagenome-genome-assembly--contig:-NODE-453-length-36915-cov-4.338591_pt1 | contig 36915 bp, 31 predicted proteins | sample MGYA00242990_ERZ507991 | MGnify/ENA primary metagenome ERZ507991 (study PRJEB26167, sample SAMN06115496) | human gut metagenome | host: Homo sapiens | place: China:Henan | collected 2015-05-07 | study... | reverse complement strand
GTTGGCCTCGATGATATTCTCGACCGCCTGCGTGCACAGCTTGTTTTCCACGGCCTGCTTTGCCTTGCGGCCGTCTGCGAGCAGGACATCGTAGCACAGGCGTGCAATGGTCTGCGCGGTGATCGAGGACTTGCCGCCGTGGATGTTGTCCGAGGCGGAAGCATGGCAGGCACGCGCCTCAAAATAGGTAGAGAACGCATCACCCATACCGGCCACCAGCAGACGAACCGGTGCCTGTGCGATCAGTTCGGAGTCTACGAGAACAATATCCGGGCTTTTCGGAAGGGCCAGACGGCGGTCGAGCGAGCCGTCATCGTGATAGATGACAGACAGGGCAGAGCAGGGGGCATCCGAGGAAACTGCAGTGGGCACGATGACGCACGGTACATTGAGGAAGCAGGCGGTTGCCTTGGCGGTATCCAGCACTTTGCCGCCACCTGCGCCGACAACAATATCACAGCCTTCCTTATGGAAGATGTCCTGCATGCGGTTGATCTCGGTCATCGAGCATTCGCCCTCGAACGATTCAAAGCGCAGGGCACAATCCTGAGTATCGGCACCCTGCATGGCAGTCTGAATACGGCTTACACCTAATTCACTTGCGATAACGAGCGCTTTTTTGCCCAGTGCAGCAATATGGTGGCTGAGGTTTTTCAGTTCGCCTCGGCCCTGAATGTATTTACCGGGAGCAGCTAATATCATAGACATAATACAAATCCTCCATAATCGATTATATGTAATTGCATGATAACACGTTTTCGGGTCAGGTGCAAGGGAAGGAGAACGAAAGAAAGTGCGTCCCATGAATTTTTCTGTTTGTCACAAAAAAATTGATGGAATCTTGTCGAAAATGCAGCTTGTAATTTGTTGTCAAAGAAAATATTATAGATTACAGATAATCGATTATATAGAAAGCGAGGAATTCAAATGCGTCTTTATACAGTCGAGGTCGCGTCGTCGGTGGGCGGCATCAAGCGGCTGATGGCAGAGGACAGCAATGGTAAGCTGATCGATTTAAATGCAGCAGGCGGTGTATATTATGCCGCGCAGGGAGACACCAATCCGCAGCAGCTTGCGGACGCCAACCTGCCGAATGATATGATCACCTTTTTTGCAAATGGTGATCGCAGCCTGAAGGCAGGCTATGCAGTGCTGGACTATATGAAGCAGAACAGCGCTGCACAGGGTCTGAACGGACAGAAGCTGGCATATGGCATGGACGAAGTGACCGTTCTGGCGCCGGTTACCAAGCCGGGCATCATTTTTGACGGCATGGTATACGAGGGCCACGTCAAGCACCACTACGGTGAGATCCCGAAGGGCTATTACAAGCGCCCGGTATGGAACACCCAGTATGGCGATGCGGTAGCCGGTACGGGCGCACCGCTGCACAAGCCGAAGTATACCGAGCAGTTCGATTTTGAGTTTGAGATGGGCTTTTACATCAACAAACGCGGCTGCAATATCAAGCCGGAGGAAGCACTGGATTACGTTGCAGGCTTTACCGTGTTCAACGATCTTTCCGCTCGCGATGCGCAGGCTGATGAGGCCGTTATGGCACTTGGACCGGCAAAGGGCAAGTTCTTCTTCAACAGCCTGATCATGGGTCCGTGCGTAGTCACGAAAGACGAGCTGTCGGATTATGACGATCTGGCGATGACCGCCCGCGTAAACGGCGAGGTCGTTACCGAGAACCGCACCTCGGGCATGCTGTTCACGCTCGGTCAGTTGGTAGCGCAGATTTCTGAAGATGCCTACCTCAATCCTGGTGATTTCATCGCGCTGGGCACTTCGCCGGAGGGCAACGCGACCTGTTCCAAGCTGGGCCGTTGGCTCGAAGTCGGCGATGAAATCGAATTCACTATTGAAAAAATCGGTACGATCTGCAACAAGGTCGTAGATTAACAAAAATTCAGGAGGAAAATAAAATGGCTATGAGATATTCCCACACGAACGTAAACGCAAAGGACTGGAAGAAACTGCGTGATTTCTACTGTGATGTATTCGAGGGCAAGGTCGTTCCGCCGGAACGTGACCTCGGCGGCGCATGGTTTGAGAAGGCTTCCGGCCTCAAGGGCGCACATGTTCGCGGCTGCCATGTCGCATTCCCCGGTTATGAGGAAGGCGGTCCGGTGCTCGAGATCTTCACCCACGAAAACGGTGAGGGCGAGCCGGGTGCGTTCAACCACACCGGCTTTGGTCACCTCGGCATTCTGGTCGATGACGTAGAGGCAACCTACCAGAATCTGCTCGCACACGGCGGCAGCTCGGACGGTCAGATCGCATCTCATTACTACGAGAACAAGGGTCAGACCCTGACCATGATCTATGCCAAGGATCCCGAGGGCAACATCATCGAGATCATGCGCTGGGACGACGGCAAGCTGCCGAACGCCGAATAATCATTTGCTGACGCTGCCGCTTTCTTTGCAGGTAAATAGGAGTCACCTTTCTGTATCTTGGAGCACTATGTGAGCTTGTCTGTTCCGATACCAGCCCTATTGTTTTTCCTGCATCGATTTTGATGAATAAAATCTCTATAATCCCTCCCTGTGTGCCTGCAGAGAAAGCCGGCTTTGTCATATAGAAAAGAAGGAAGAAAATTATGATAGCTGAGATTATCAGTGTCGGGACAGAGCTGCTGCTCGGCAATATTGTGAACACCAATGCACAATATCTGGCGGGTCGTCTGGCAGAGCTGGGCTTTGATATGTATTATCAGACCGTTGTGGGCGATAATGCGGCGCATATCAAGACCAAGTTGGATGATGCCTACCGCAACGGCGCCGAACTGGTCATTCTGACCGGCGGTCTTGGTCCCACAAAAGACGATATGACCAAGGAAATGCTGGCGGATTACTTCGGTAAAACGCTGGCGTTCGATCAGTCGGTTTTTGATAATGTCGTTAAACATGTTCATGCGTTCGGTGCGACCGAGATCACCGAGAATCACCGCAAGCAGGCGATGGTGCCGACCGATTCGCTCATTCTGGAGAATGAGAACGGCACCGCGCCCGGCTGCGTGATGGAGAAGGATGGAAAGATTGCCGTGCTGCTGCCGGGTCCTCCGCGTGAGATGAAGCCGATGTTTGAGCAGTGTGTTAATAAGTATCTTCACAATCTGGTTGATAAATGCCTGGTTTCGGTCAATATCCGACTGAAGACCAAGGATGAGGCTTCGCCGGATCGCGTCGGTGAAGCACCGGTTGCCAAGATGCTCGATGAGCTGCTCGATCTGGAAAATCCGACCGTTGCCACCTACGCGCAGGATGAGGGTGTGCTCATCCGCGTAACAGCAGCCGCGCCGACCAAGGGTGATGCACGGATCATGGCGAACATCATCGCCACAAACTGCGTGCAGCGTCTGGGTCAGGACATTGTAAAGAAAATTACGGAAAAATAAAGAAAAGAGGGTTTGCTCTATGCAGCAGATTACTAAGAATGTATATACCGATACCACGATCCGCGGCTGCAATCCGAGCATTGTGTTCACGAGTGAAGGTTCGGTATTTGTAGATACCGCGCAGATTCTGACCAAACTGCTCGAGATGCGCAAGTTCGCACTGGAGCGCGGTCCGATCCGTTATCTTATCAACACGGAAGCGCATATCGACCACATTTTCGGCAATCACTGGTTCGCCAATGAGGCAATCACCATCGGCCACGAAAAGCTGGAGAACGACCTGTGGAAGGTGCCCGGTCCGCTGGATGCCTACGATTACAGTATCGATGTACTGACCCGTCAGGATCCCGATGGTCTGAAGCAGATGCCGTCCCGCGAGGACTACATCATGATGAAGCGTCCGGACATCGCGTTCAGCGATCACATGAGCCTCAAGCTAGGAGATACGCATTTTGAGATCTACCACACGCCGGGTCATTCGGCTTGTCAGGCGGCGGTTTATGTGCCGGAGGAGCGCGTAGCGCTGTTGGGTGATACACTGTTCGTCGATTGCCAGACGTGGCTGCACTCGGCAGACATTGACGCGCTGCTGAAGTCGCTGGATTTTATCGATACGCTTGATGTGGATTATCTGATCCCGGGTCACGGTCCGGTCGTTACCAAGGAATACGTTGCCAAGCAGCGTGCATTCATTTATGAATGGCTCGGCGCAGTCAGCGCGGGTATTTCCAAGGGCTGGGGCGTAGACGAGTGCGCAGACAACATCAGTTTTGCCGACCGCTGCCCGATGGACATTGGTCAGCCGGAGATGATGGAGTATGTACAGGTGAACAATGTCATCAAGTGCTACAACTATCTGATGGGAACGAATCATCCGCTGCGGCTGGGTGCGAACTAAAGATTTTCTTGAGGCAGCACCGCGGTTGCTATTATGCGGTATTGCCTTGAATAGACTTGCCGGAGCTGTCGCTCCGGCAGGCTTTTAAAGAGCGTTATCATTTTAAAATATCACGGGCAGGAAATGGAGGACACTGTTATGAAAACCATCCGCACACAGGATGCGGTCGGTATGCCGCTGGCGCATGATCTGACGCAGATTATTCCGGGGCAGTACAAGGGCGCACGCTTCAAAAAAGGACATATCGTACAGCAGGAGGATGTTCCAGTTATGCTGTCGATGGGCAAGGAGCATTTGTTCGTGCTGGAGCTGCAGGACGATGATGTGCATGAGGACGAGGCAGGCCGCCGTATCGCGCAGGCTGCTGCCGGTGAGAACATCACGCTCGTGCCGAAGGGCGAAGGCAAGGTAGAATTGCGTGCCGCCTGCCGCGGTGTACTTCGTGTGGATGAGGAGAGGCTGCTCGACCTTATTGATGACGATGAAGTTATGTTTTCCAGCATCCACAGCGGAGAACTGGTCGAGGAAGGACAGCTTCTGGCGGGTACACGCGTCATTCCGCTGTATGTCAAGGAGAAAACAGTGGCGCGTGCGGAGAGCGTTCGGAATATTGTCTGCGTGCAGCCGATGCGTACTGCAAAGGTTGGCATCGTAACAACGGGCAGCGAGATCTATAACGGCATCATTAAGGATAAATTCGGTGCTATTTTGCAGGATAAATTCGCAAAACTCGGCTGTACGGTAATCAAGCAGCTGATTGCGGATGACGATGATCGTATGATTGCGGACAAGGTTCTGGAGCTGAAAGCACACGGTGCGGATTTTATTGCGGTAACCGGCGGCATGTCGGTTGACCCGGACGACCGCACACCGGCGGGTATCCGGCTGGCCGGAACCGAGATTATCACTTACGGCGCACCGGTGCTGCCGGGCGCAATGTTTCTGCTTGGTTATCTGGAGGATACGCCGGTAGTTGGCTTGCCGGGGTGTGTGATGTATCACGGCGCCAGCGTATTTGAACTGGTCGTGCCGCGGCTGCTGACCGGAGAGCGCATGACACGCCGCGAGATCAAAAAACTCGGTCACGGCGGATTGTGCCGCGGATGTGCAGTCTGTCATTACCCGAACTGCGGATTCGGCAAGTAGAGGGAAAGGAGCGTGATCGCATGATCGATCAGCTTGGACGAAATATCTATTACCTCAGAATGTCGCTGACGGAACGATGCAATTTGAAGTGCATTTACTGCCGCGAGGAAAACGAGCACTGCAAGGCGAAAAACGAGCTGACAGCGGCACAGTATGATGCACTTATACAGCAGTTCGTGCGGCTGGGTATTACCAAGGTGCGTCTGACCGGCGGTGAACCGCTGGTACGGCGGGATCTGGAGCAGATCATTCGGCAGACGGCGGCACATTCGCAGATTACCGACATCTGTATGACGACCAATGCACAGGGACTGGCAGAACGCTTGCCCGAACTCAAGCAGGCAGGTTTGCGGCGCATTAACATCAGTATGGATTCGCTGGATGAGGAGCGCTACCGCAGCATGACGCGCGGTGGAAAGCTGTCCGAGGTGCTGCACGGCATAGAGGCGGCACTTGCGGCAAAGCTGCCGGTCAAGGTCAATGCTGTGCTGGTGCGCGGCGAGAATGACGGTGAAGTGAACGATTTTATTCGGCTGGCGGCAGAATATCCCGTCGATGTCCGTTTTATTGAGTTGATGCCGTTTGGTCTGATGGGTGAAAAGGGCGATCGTCGTGTACTCAGCTGTGAGATTCTGGAACGGTATCCCGAACTGTATCCGGTGGAGGCACGGTATCTGTCGCAGCCATCGGAGGACTATACAGCGGACGGCTTCCGTGGTCGTGTGGGTTTTATCAGCCCGATTTCTCACAAGTTCTGCCGAGACTGCAACCGTGTGCGCCTGACGAGCGACGGCAAGCTGCGCATGTGCCTTGGCAATGACTGGGAACGCGATCTGACTCCATATCTGGATCAGCCCAAAACGCTCTATCGTGTAATGTGCGATACCATCTATCGTAAGCCGGAGGGACATGAATTTGAACGAGTCTATCACGCAAACCGCGCGATGAATCAGATTGGAGGATGATGACAGTGGCAAGCGTAAAAGCAATCAACATCAGTGAGGTGCGCGGTGTGATTAAGCACCCGATTTCGCAGGCAGAGTTCCGTATCGACCATGGTATTGTGGGAGATGCTCACGCGGGCAACTGGCACCGGCAGATCAGTCTGCTGGCGCAGGAGAGCATTGATAAAATGACAGCGATTGGTGTGGAAGGACTCGATCCTGGAAAATTTGCCGAAAATATTACCACAGAGGGCATCTGTCTGCATACGCTGCCGGTCGGCACGAAGCTGCGCATCGGTGATACCCTGACCGAGGTAACACAGGTTGGAAAGAAATGCCATCAGCACTGCGAGATTTATAAAAAGGTGGGTATGTGCATCATGCCGACCGAAGGTATTTTTGTCAAGGTGCTGCGTGAGGGCACCGTACATCCGGGTGACACCATTGAGATTGTGGAGAAAGCAGTATGAAAGTTGCGATTTTGACGATCAGTGATAAAGGCAGTCGCGGTGAGCGTGAGGACCTGAGCGGACCGGCTATCGCGGAATGTCTGGCATCGCTAGAGCATGAGATCATTTGGAAGGGTGTTGTACCGGACGAAATGGAGCAGATCGAGCAAACGCTTTGCAAACTCAGCGATGAGCAGGGGGCGGATCTGATCCTGACCACCGGCGGTACCGGACTTTCTCCGCGTGATGTGACACCCGAGGCAACAATGCATGTTGCAGACCGTGAAGTACCCGGTATTTCTGAGGCTTTGCGGGCACAGACTGCGGCAAAAGCGCGAAACGCCATGCTGTCGCGCGGTGTTTCGGTAACACGGGGACATACGCTGATCATCAATTTCCCGGGCAGTCCCAAGGCAGTGCGTGAATGCATGGAGATCGTTCTGCCGGTGCTCAATCATGCAGTCAGTGTGCTGAAAGGAACGGTGAGCGAGTGTGCGGCGAGGTAATGCCGCAGTCCGCTGCGTACAGCATATTTCGCTACGGCGGGAAAAGGCCTTCTGGGGCCCCGGTGTAGCGCAGCTGCTGCACTACATCGTGCAGCACAAATCCCTGCGGGCGGCCGCACAGCAGATGAACATGTCGTACAGCAAAGCGTGGAAGATCATACATGAAGCAGAAGACGCACTGGGATTTCCACTCATTGCAACCATATCAGGCGGCGCAAAGGGCGGAGGTTCTTATCTGACAGCGCAGGGAGAAAATCTTCTGCGGGCCTATGACACGATGGTAGCAGAACTGGAAAACGCCGTGCAGGAAAGCTATGCAGTACATATCCAACCGCTGCTGGAACAGAACTATCATCCGGATAAAGGAGAAATATAGCATGAATAAAAAAATCATCATAGGGGTTGGTGCAGTCGCTCTGGTGGCAGCAATGCTGATCGGCTGCGGTTCGTCTGCGGGCACGCAGCAGGCGGCGGACAGCACTGCCGATAATACTGCAAAGCAGCCGGAAACCACAATCACCCTGTTTGCGGCAAAGAGCCTGAACACGGTCATGGACGACCTGATCGCACAGTACGAGGCGGAGCACGAGGGCGTTGCTATCGTCGGCAGCTACGACAGCTCGGGCACGCTGATGACCCAGATCGAAGAAGGTGCAGCCTGCGATGTATTTTTCTCGGCGGCACAGAAGCAGATGAACCAGCTCGAGAAGGACGGATTTGTTGTTGACGGCACTCGTTATAACATCGTCAACAATCAGGTATGCGTTGTCACCGGCAAGGGCAGCGGTACTGCTGTGACCGGTCTTGCCAATCTCGGTAAGGCCAAGAGCCTTGCACTGGCGGACGGCTCGGTTCCAGTTGGCAAGTACACTCGTGAGGCACTGGTTAAGGCCGGTATGCTGACAGGAGCAGAGGATAACTCCAAGATCACCACCCAGCAGGTTTCTGAAGCACTGGGCGGCGTGGAGATCAACGAGTGTGCGAACGTCGGTGCGGTAACGTCGGCCGTAGCGGAAGACTCGAACGAGGTCGGCACGGTTTACAAGTCGGATACCTATGGTTTGCAGGACAAGCTGGACATTATCGAGGTGCTGCCGTATGACCTGACCGGCAATGTGATCTATCCGGCAGCACAGATCGTCAATACCGAGGCAGACGACGCAGAAAGCGCAGCCGCCAAGGAATTTGTTGATTTCCTGACCTCCGACAATGCAAAGAAGGTATTTGAGGCGTATTACTTCGATACCAACGTGGAGTAAGCGGTTATGCAGGAGCTGATGCAGGCGGTCGGCACGTTGGATTTCAGTCCGCTGCTGATCTCGCTCAAGACCGGTGTGGTTGCAACCTTTTTCTCGTTCTTCCTCGGTATTTTTGCGGCGCGCAAGATGCTGCGGGCCGGTCCGAGGGTGCGCGCCATCGTGGACGGTATTCTGACGTTACCGATGGTGCTGCCGCCGACCGTTGCGGGCTTTTTCCTGCTGCTGCTGTTCTCGACCCGCCGGCCGCTTGGTTCCTGGCTGCTGCATACATGGAACCTGAAGGTGGTGCAGACGTGGCTCGGCTGCATCTTTGCGGCAACGGTGATTGCGTTTCCGCTAATGTACCGCAATGCGCGGGCGGCCTTCGAGCAGGTGGACTGCAATCTGATCTATGCCGCACGGACACTTGGTATGTCGGAAACGGTGATCTTCTGGAAAGTACTGCTGCCGACGGCAGGTCCGGGTGTGCTCTCCGGTACGATTCTGACCTTTGCGCGTGCACTCGGTGAGTACGGCGCAACGTCCATGCTGGCGGGCAACATCCCGGGCAAGACCAGCACGATCTCGCAGAAGATCGCCATGGTCGTACAGGATGGCAACTATACTGCCGCAGGCTTCTGGGTAGCCATTGTGATCGTGATCGCATTCGGTATCGTGACATTGATGAATCTGCTGACGGCCCGTCATGGCGGCAGCGACCGGAGGTGGTAGATGTGGCACTGGAAGTGACTATCAAAAAACGGCTCGGCAACTTTATGCTGGATACCTCGTTCACAGTGGAGAACGGCGTGTTTGCAATCCTCGGGGCTTCGGGCTGCGGCAAGAGCATGACGCTTAAATGCATTGCCGGCATCGAACGACCGGATGAAGGACGCATTGTGTTGGACGGTCGTGTGCTGTTTGATTCCGAGCGGAAGGTAGATTTGCCGTCGCAGAAGCGAAAAGTTGGCTATATGTTTCAGGATTATGCGCTGTTCCCGACGATGACAGCGGCGCAGAATATCGCCATCGGCATGGGACGAAGGGCGGCGCCGCAGAAGCTGGAAAACTGGATACAGCGGTTCCATCTGGAAGGACTGGAGCATAAGTATCCGGCGCAGCTGTCAGGCGGACAGAAACAGCGTGTTGCCATGGCGCGAATGCTGGCGGCTGGACCTGAATTGATCCTGCTGGACGAACCGTTTTCGGCACTGGACAGCCACTTGCAATGGAAACTCCAAAAAGAAATGAAGCAGGTGTTTGGGTCTTTCGATAAGCCGGTGCTGTTCGTGTCGCACAGTCGCGATGAGGTATATCAAATGTGCGATATGGTCAGCTGCATGGCGCAGGGGCGTACCGAGGTGATTCAGCCGGTGCGTGAGTTCTTTCACAATCCGCAGACAGTGACAGCAGCGGTACTTTCCGGCTGCCGCAACATTTCGCCGGTCGAGCGGGTGGATGCGGAGCATATCCGTGCGGTAAACTGGGACATGCTGCTGCATATTCCGGATTTTCCGAAGGAGGCGAACGCAGTCGGCATCCGTGCACACAGTCTGTATCCGGCGGCGCAGATGGGCGAAAACACCCTTGCGGTGCGAGAGAGCGAACTAGCCGAGGAGATGTTCGAGTGGATATATTTCGTGCGCAGCGGCGCACAAAACGAATATTTGCAGTGGAAGATCGCCAAGGACCGCTGGGACGGTATTCGGTGGGGTGCTCCGGATTATCTGAAAGTCAATACGGCGGATATTCTTCCGCTGCGGCAGTAAAGAGGTTTGATCATGGATTTGAATTTGTTAGAACAATTTGAGCAGATTGAGGCTGCGGTATCATGCGGTCTGCCGGCTTCTCTGTATTTTGAGGCAGAGGGCGCAGCTTATGTGCGCAGTTTTAGACCGAGAGAACGGTTGATCCTGCTGGGCGGCGGAAATATCGCACAACCCTTGTGTCGCTATGCTGCGGATCTGGGCTTTGAGGTGATCGTTGCGGACGATCGGCCGTCGTTTGCCAATCATCCGCGCTTTCCGGAGGCGAAGGAGATTTACTGCGACCTGTTCCCGGCTTCTATCGAGAAGATCGGCGTTCGGGAGGGCGATTATGTTGCCGTCATCACACGCGGCCACCGATATGATGCGGACTGTCTGCGGGAGCTTCTGCGCGGCACCATGCCGAAATATCTCGGCATGATCGGCTCGAAGCGGCGCACGATCGCGCTGCTTGACCTGCTGGAGCAGGAGGGATACGATCGTGCGAAGCTGGATTCAATTCATACGCCGATCGGTGTGGATATCGGTGCACTGACGGTCAAGGAGATCGCCATTTCCATTGTGGCGCAGCTGATCGCGTGCCGTCGCAGTGATACCAACCGCCGTTCGCACAGCAGTGTGATGACAGCGGAGGATATTGACCTGCCGCTGCTGCATTACGTTGCGGACCGCTCACTGGATAAGGTACTCATGCTAGTGTACGAAACCAGCGGATCGACACCGGTGAAGTCCGGTGCTTATATGGCAGTTGATAGCAATACACAGTCCATGGGTACAATTGGCGGCGGCTGCAGTGAGAGCGCAGTATTGCGCCAGGCGTATTATCTCATCGGCACAGGCAAGCAGAAAAGCGTCACCATTGATATGAGCAACGATGTTGCTGCACAGGAGGGCATGGTCTGCGGCGGTCAGATGAAAGTGCTGCTGGCGGATTTGAGTCAGCCAAAGGAGGTAGAATAATGCTGCATTGCGCGATTATTTACACCAGCGTAAATGACAATACCCGCCGTCTGGCTGAAGTGATGAGCAAGGCGGTTCGTCCGGGACAGTGTATCTATCTCGGCAGACCGCATACGGATGCGCTGATTGCGGATGTCATCTTCTGGGGCAACAACGCAGGAGATACCTCCGAGGCAACGACTGCGTTGTTGGAAAAAGCGAAAACGCAGAATAAGATCATCGTGCCTTACGGCAATACCTGCTACGGTGGTGGAAAGGATATGTATGCCATCGGAAATTTTGCGAATAATGTAATGTTCAATGCAGAACGGATTCTGCAGCAAAGAGCAGCACAGTAACGGTTGTGCATGGAACATGTTCGATTACCAGCAAAGGCTGTGCTGCTCATTCAGTATCTGTAAGCGTGGGATTGCAGTACATGTCTATTTTCAGATGCAGCAAAAATGTAATAGGATACACCCGGAGTGCGGATTTTCATCTGATACTCCGGGTGTATTGTTTTTGATATTTGCGACTTGCTGTTTCTGCTGTCGGCAGGAGAGGCGGTTTCGCTCAGCGATTCACTTGAGAATTACTGAGGCGTTTGCGTCCATTACGCGGACAAGGGCGATAATGCGCTGAAATATACGCCGGATAGTGGGAAAATCACGACGCAGCAGCCGGAAAAAGCGATTACTTTTCAAGCGGTGCAGTGGAGTGATGCGTGGGTTTGGTGGTTTTGTAGAAAAACAATAGAAAAAGTTGTGCAGAATGAATATTGATAGATGATTTGTCGAGGAGTATTATATTTTATACAATTAAATATATTTGCAAAAAACAATTAACACCAGATTTATCTATTAACATCAAGAAATGACACAGCTACCCATCATTGAATGGGGCATGTCATGCCGTAAAGGCTGTAATCGCAGGCGAAGTGCGTCCGCAGGCGAAGTGCGTCTGCAGGCGAAGTGCGTCTGCAGGCGAAGTGCGTCTGCAGGCGAAGTGCGTCCGCAGGCGAAGTGCGTCCGCAGGCGAAGTGCGTCCGCAGGCGAAGTGTGTCCGCAGGCGAAGTGTGTCCGCAGGCGAAGTGTGTCCGCAGGCGAAGTGTGTCCGCAGGCGAACTGTGTCCGCAGGCGAACTGTGTCCGCAGGCGAACTGTGTCCGCAGGCGAACTGTGTCCGCAGGCGAACTGTGTGATTAAGTCATTTCAAAGCAATATAAACACCAAATGCAAATCAATTTCCGTATTTATGACGGGATTGGTTTGCATTTTTTTGTTTTATATCAAACTTTTAAGGAGAAATTTTCAATGAAAAAGCAAGAGGTTAATATCGTTAAGGCAGCTGTACAGCGCAGCGCAAAGCTGGATCAGGGTATGAAGGTCGAACTGGGCCTGACTGACAAGAAGGAGCAGCAGCGCCTGAACAAGACCTTCAAGCCGTTCGCGGCTGATCCGATTGTCAAGAAAGCTGTGAAGGGGAAGAGCTTTGCACAGTGGGTGGGCCGTATCGAACTGCTGGATGGCGAGCAGCTGTCCGTACTGCAGGCTGACCGCTTCGGCAAGCGCATGGTGTACCTGCTCCCGAGCGACGAGACCGGTGAACTGACCACTCTGCCGGAGTCCACGTTTACTCCGGAGCAGGTAAAGGAGTTACTCCACATGGCAAACGTTTGCAGCGCAGACGAGCGGGACAAGCTGCTGTTTAAGGCAGAGACGGTAGCGGCTCCGGCCGATCACTGGGAGGAGCTGCTGGCGACTTGCGGAGAGGCGGATCGGCGGTTCCTTGACAAGGTTCTGGACATGCTGGCAAAGGAGATCGCGTATAAATTGCCGAAAATCCTGCGGAAATCTCTGGATACTGCAGCGGTAATGATGGCGGCAATCGACGAACAGCTCCATACTATGGGCGGCAGCACGGCACCGATGACGAAGTACCGGTTCGAGACTCAGAACGAGCAGACGGCGGCTTGGCTGAATCAGCTGGTTCATAAGCTGACGATGCGGAAGGACTCGCTTCGCTGGACGCAGGAGTCGGAGACTGTATTTACACTCGGTCCTGCCGAGGGTGCCGTGGACGTGATTACGCTGCCGTTGGAGGCGGAGCCGGTTCTGCTGGCTCTGCATGAGTTGGATACGGTAGCTCAGATGGTGCGCATTTGCTTAACACCGCAGGTGAGGACTCAATTTTTCCGTGAGGTAGCGGAGGTCCTCAATGCAATTAAGGCAAGCGATGGTGAAGGGGAACGACTGGTTAAGTCTTGTACGGAGGCAGAACAGTGGCGACTCTGCTTGGTGTACATGCTGCCGAATGATGCGCTGGGCGCACGACAGGCGAAAGAGACGATTGCTTGGCTGAATTCACTGGATGGTGTTTTCTGGAAAAGCACAGCTGCGGTAGAATAATCACAATCGGGAGAGCGGGTTCAACCCGCTCTCCCACCATAAAACGAGGAGGATAATTATGGCAAAGAAATATAAGAGAGAGATTACCGGTGACGAGGCTCGCATGGTAGCAATCAAGTATCCGTGGTCTGAGAATTAGTGGTATGGTTTCGTTTCACAGGAGGACAAGAAACCAAAGGCTACATACAAGGCAGGCAGTAAAAAACTGCTCATCAAAAAAGCGGAAAATGCTTTTCTCGAAAAAGACACGGAGCGTTATGTCGATTTTGATAACCCCGAGGCTGTTGTTGTGTACAAGATGACAAACGGTCAATCAAACAACTTGGCAGATATTAAGGCGCGTGATATCGATCGGGAATGTGGTCCGTTCAATGATGAAGTACGGAAGTTTTGCACCAATGATGCCAAAAGTATAACGATGCTGCACTTGCTGTTGGGTCCGATTATCCAAGAAAAGAAAAAGGGACTATTCTGCACATTCCAACGAGCAAGGCAGCGGATACTATTGCGTTTCTGCGATCGATTGCCCAGAGCTTCATAGGTGACCATCATCGCTGCGGACAGGAAATCGAATTGATTCAGCCAGCGTATCTTCCAACAGATGTGCGTGAGAGCCGCTTGATCGCGAGTGCGTATATTACAGATTATGAGAGTGAGACGGTACGGCTGCCGGCGGTTTATGAGAACACAAGCGTAGTCCTGAACAATAACATTATCAAGTCGATGGATGTCGAAAAATTTGTTCAAGGAAATCCGTATTGTCAGGTGCTGATTTACGGAAGTGTTCCGCGGGCGCTGCAAGAGTTAGTCGTACAGGAGTTTGATCTTGACGATATGGGATCTGTATCGGTGAACTGGAACTGCAATGTGCTTCGAGCAATGACAAGCGCATTTGTCAAGAGCGTTTCTGATGGGGAAGTGGCTTTACAGGCATTTTCGTGGGCACGACAGATGATCGACCTGTATTTGATCAAACACCAGATTCAGTATGGCAGACGATTTGAGATGGCAGAGTTGTATCTTGCAACAGCAAAGCTGCTGGTGGATTTTCTGAGAACTGCTGATCAGCTTGACGAGAGAGCCTATGCCGAACTGTGCAATCTGCTCTACAACGCCGTCCTGCCGGGCTGCTACACGCCGCCGACAGAAAGCGGCGTACCGACACAGGCCATCCCGCTGGCGGAGGAGAATTTTGAGGACGCTGTTCAGCAGACGATTTCCTGCATGCTGGGGGATTATTCCAAGTTCAAACGTATGGAGACAGGAGAGAAATGGCCTGACACCGATATCGAAAACGGCTGCTACGGCTATTTCCATTTGTTTGATCAAGACCATACGAAAAAGAATCTGCAGGAAACGGTGTTGTTCACCGTGGATGATTTCACCAAGCTGTTTGCGCAGTTTTGTCCGTATGACTGCTCGGATGCAAAGCTGCTCAAGAAGAAAATCAAGCAGCTCAGCGAAGGGGAAGCGGGCGGCTGCTGCTTGAAGCGCGGCGATAACCGTGATTATTTCGGCAAAGATAACCCGAGAAAACGCAGCGTTCGCTTGATTATCAATCAATTGGACTTTTTGCCTAAGGAGCAGCAGAACGCATTGAAAGCCGCCTGCTATCCTGATCAAACCGACAACAGCAAGTAACCGAAATAGAGCTGCCCGCGGGCGGCTCTATTTTACTTGCGGGGAATGCCGAATACTTATATAATATAGGTAAGGCAGGTGAGATTCGATGGCAAACAAGAAAAAGAACGCATCAGCAAATCCAAATCTGGACACCGTGAAAGACGTTTTTCGGAAAAATCGGCATATCACCAACCGCATACAGCAAAAGACCGTGTTTGAAGCGACGGACCTGTCGGAGAAGTACTACGCACGCCGTATCAAGGCGGTTATGCACCTTCTGCCGGAGATGAAAAAGCGCTATGCGGCAAAGTATCCGGAGATGGACATGGTCAGCGAGTTTGCAGAGGCGGCCTCCTTTCCGAGCATTACTTATGATATAATCGACTGGCAGATGGATGTCTGTCTGGGCGCTGCAGTCTGGCTGCTCGACCGGATATGGGAGCAGGAGAAAATGCAGCAGCTGTGCGATCTGCTGCCGAAAGAGGATGACGGTGCAGAGCTGCCGGTCATCTACGACACGAGATTCTCGGAAGAACTGCTTGGCAGAACGAAAAATGTGGCAGCCAATCGATATGGAGAAGGGGAGCGCCATATCATTCCGCCGACGTTTTTTGACAGGCGAGGGGGCGTGGATACCTTCCATGCTGTGCTTGCGCTTGTGCCGGACGAGGTGAAGAAGCAGGCAGCCGCGCATCTCAAGCAGAAATTCTGGGAATGGGCAGATCGGTATTTTGAAGGGCTGTATCCTATCATACGGGAGCAAAAACGGCTGGAGAAAAAGCTGGAGCGCATACACAGGGAGATAGACGAACTGAGCGTTCAGAAGCTCCGGCAGAAGAAGCCGGCAGCACTGCCGTTCGCATCGCCGGACATGCTGGCAGCGAACACGCTTATGAGCGGTACCGCGAAAGAAGTCCTGCAGATTGGCAGGCAGCTGGCCGAACTGGAAGAAGCGCTTGACGATGTCAGCGATCGGCTGAGTGACTACCGTTTCACTATCTTTCAAATCAATCTGATGGGCAAGCAGGCTGCGCTGGACAGTATGGAGGAGAAACACGCAGAGGCAATGCGTCATTTTCCAATCGACGACCCGTACGAGCTGTGCTTTGCGCTGCTGTATCTGCTGGATGCGGATGACGATTTCGTCTGGGTATACTCATTCATGACCGGCGCAGTGTGCCGCGCGGCCTATATGCTGCCATGGAGTATAGAAACGTATGATGAAGCATACGACGGCTTCTGGTTTGACGAGGATGCGTGGATACCGCCTCAGCCACTGGATTCGGCATGGTATGAGCAGAACTACATCGGAGACGAGGATCTTGAGGATGATATTGTGTCGGATGTCAGTCTGGCACAGCTGGTCTATCAGAGCACAGGTGCACTGCTGCCGCGCGACATGCAGCGCTTTGACAGCGGCGTGAAGTGGCTGCGGAGAAAGGGACTCAAGCCGTCGCAGGCGAGTATGCTGTGCGCCGTGATGAATATTCTCGGCGAAGCCTCCCGTCAGCAGAAGTATTTGCCGGATGGGACGACCGCAGAGACGTCTCCAATCGAACCTGCTGCAGCTGAGCAGGCAGCGGAAGAAAACGCACAGCTCAAGCGGGAACTGACGCAGATGAAAGCGCAGATGAAAAAGATAAATCACGATCTGAGCCAGGAAAATGCCATCCTGCAGGATAAGCTATCCAAGGCAGAGAAAGCGTCGGCGGCAATGGCACAGGAGCTTGCTGACCTGCGTGAAATTGTGTTCAATCAGCAGCGGAGTGTGCCGCAGGAGCGGGAAGAGCCTGCGAAAATCGCCTTTCCGTATCGAACCGACCGCCGCGTGATCGCATTCGGCGGGCACGATTCGTGGCTGCGCGAGATTAAATTCAAGGTGCCGGATGTGCGCTTCATGGGCGAGGATATTTCGAGCGCCGAGGTGATTCGCCGCGCGGATGTGGTCTGGATTCAGACCAACTGCATCGGTCACAATACCTATTATAATGTCATTGATCTTGTGCGGCGGTATGGACGCAAGGTGCGCTATTTCAAATACGCCAGTGCGGTGAAATGCGCCGAGCAGGTGGCGGAGGAAGAGGAAAAAAGCAAGGCATAAATTATGCCTTGCCCTTCGCTTGCGTAACGGCAGCGGTGAGTGATTTCAGCTTGATTTACGGACAAGCTGATAAAAAGTGGTCCGTTTCATGCCGGTTCGCCGCATGGCCTCCCGTGCGGTAATCTCGCCGGATTGCCAGAGCGCAAGGACTTCTTCCCAGTTGTCCGGCAGGGAAGTGGAAGGCCGCCCGAGATGTTTGCCTTTGGCCTTCGCGGCATTGATGCCCTCGCGTTGCCGCTGATGGATGGTCAGGCGCTCTTGCTCGGCGATCGTGCCGAGGACTTCAATCAGAATGTTGTTGACCATCTCGAATACCCATTCCTGCCCCGGCGGCAGGTCCATCATGGTAGTCGGCAGGTCGATCACCTTGAGATGGATGTTGTTCTGCTTGAACCATTGCAGTTCGCTGTGTATGTCGGCTTTGCTGCGGCTGAGCCGGTCGAGCGACTTTATGACAAGCGTGTCTCCGGAACGGAGCATGGCAGATTTGAGCGCCTGATAACCGGGGCGGTCAAGATTTTTGCCGGATTCCTTATCCGTGATGATTTCTCGGTCATCCGCGCCGAGCGTGCGAAAGGCCTCGAACTGACGATCGAGATTTTGCTCGCGCGTGGAAACGCGGGCGTAGTAGAATGTTTTGTGCACCATATCACCTCAAAAAATGTCCGGAAAGGTCTTGTGCTTTCCGGACATTTCCGTTTATTGCGGACGGACCTTTTCGGACAGATTTTTGCTGCGGATTTACACTGTCCGAAAAGGTAGACCTTGTTGGATACTTAGTCGTCGTCGATAAGGTCGGCGAGCAGACCGATGATGGTCAGCGCACCGAGAATGACTTTTCCTGCGTTCATCTTTTCACCACCTCAACTGTCCGAGAAATTTTCAACGGCCTCGATAATCAAATCGACTACCGCACCGACGGCCTGAAAGATTGGACCGAGTGCAATCATGCGCATCGCCTCCCTTCAATCAATATGCGTATAACAGTTCACCGGTCATCTCGTGAAAGAGCTCCGGGTCATACAGCATTTCCTCGATTTCTTCCTCGGAGCAGCCGTAGTCGAGCAATGCCTGAATTTCATCCGCCGTTATGCCGAATGCCTTTGCTACACTGAACAGATCATCGTGGCTCGCAGGTGTGTCCTCGTAGTAACTGCGGTAATATGGAGAATAACGCCGCCACCAATGTTCGTAACTTGTCCTTGGTGCGAATGCCCCGGTAGTGATACGGCCATTGCAGTCAATCTTCAAAATCTCGCCCTCCTTTGGCTCCAGAATATCGGTGGGCGCTTTCAATCGCAGCTTCTTGATAGTCTTGCACAGGATTTCCTGCGTAGAAGCGTAGAGCAGAAAACCATCGTAGAACATGATGCACAGCGGGTTATCTCCGACGACGAACCAGATGGAGTTGTCCTTATCAAGTACCGTAAAGACGAATGAACCCTCGACCGCTTCAGCCATGGATTGCAGGCTGTCGAAGTCGAGGGTCTTGTTTTTCTCTAAAAGCTGAACGGCGACGTAGCTGTCCGTTTCCACGCTTGTCATCGGAAGGTTTTCTTCCATGCGAAGCTCCTTGTCATTCCAGAGAACGCCATTATGCGCAAGCGCAAAGCTGTTTCCATCAACGTGACCAAGGAACGGGTGATTATTCTGGTTAAACTGTGCATTACCCTGAGTCGTCATACGGGTATGACCCATGATGACGTTCACTCCGTGGGGAATATGAATCTTCATCTTTCGAGCGGGAAGGGGACGCTTATAGATGCGCAGACGGTCATTGAAATTGTAGGCGATGCCCGTTGCGTCCGTGCCACGCACCTGGCACTCTCTTGCGAGGGTATTCAGGATTTTGTTCTTTGTGTGGGTGCTTAGGCACTCCTTAAAGTCGATTAAGCCGAATAAACTACACATATTATTCCTCCTCCGATGCATTTACAGGTTCGTTAACGTAAAGACGACGTTCTTTGAGATACTGAATGAGTTCGGGTTCGGTGATGTTGTCCAGAAAGTCGAACCAACTCATGTCCTGCACCTTACTGTCGGACAAAGAAACAGCGACTTCGCAAAGGTGGTTCACCATCTGCAAAGTCGCCTTGAGCGTGTTCAGTTTGAGCGTGCCGCGGAACATCCGGATTTCAACCGTATCTGCATTCGTGAGATTGACCGCAGTATATCGCCCCGCGCAGGAATTCTTGGCATGGCTTATCTGCTCGGACGGGGTGAGGCGGATGCCGTACCGCGCCGCCCAGCGGTTCATCTGGCTCTGCGTGCGGCGGCTGAACCGCAGCAGCTCCGCCCAGAATTTCTCTACAAAGTACAGCAACCGCGCAATCGCGGCCTCCTGCTGTTCGTAAGTACAGCCAAACGCCAGGCGAGAGATATGAACGTGCAAGCCGCAAGTGCCTGCCGCATGGCTGAGATAGCCCATGCTCTGAGCCTTGCGGAGAACTTCTGCCCATGGCATTTCGTTCAAATGGTACTCAAGTGTCATCGGATGGGTGACAAGCTCAAGACCTTCATCCAGACTGCCGTCCGTCTTGATGTAGAGATTTTCTGCGTCCTTGTTCGCGATGTCGAGCAGCTTTTGTGCGTTGCTGTTTACCGTGCCGCCCTCATCAATCTCCAGTTCGACACCGAAATGCCGCAGACCTTTGCCGTGGAAAACAAGGTCCGGCGTGTAATTGTACTCGTGAATAATGTTACAATGCTCATCCCAGCAGGACACGCAGTAGGCGTTGTCATCACCGTCCCAGTACGCGCGGTCGCGATGAATAATACGGTTGCAGTCCTCACAGCGGACGTAATACTCATCAAAGCAGTGATCGCAGAGTGTGTGGGTATCGTCCTCGACGGCGTTTTCCTCGTAGACCCGCTCAGCACAGTGGTCGCAGATTACAGTCAAACGGTCGGCGCAGTTCTCGCAGAGCCAGTCATTCTCTACTTGGAACATTTCGTCGATCGGATGCTCCGCACCACAGTTCGCACAAATTCTTGTTTCGCTCATTGTCTGTTCCTCCATTTCGTTTAGTAAATCTTAATACTCTTCAGCAAGCAGCATCGTAGAATGCGTCAAATCGTCGATGACGAACACCTTCGCGTTTATCGCATCGTCGCACGGCACATCGAGTTCATAACGATAGGGCGGTTGCTCCTGCTCGTGGACGATGTGCTGACTGGTCGGCGTTTTTGTCAGCTTGAATACCTGCAGGTAATCTTTTTTCTCGATTTCCATTGTCAGAACCATGTGCCACATGAGATGAACAAGCCATGCGGGAATCTCGCTTTCTATCCCGCGCGTCAGAAATTTTTGATTGTTGAACATTTTGCTTCTCCTTTCGGACAAAAAGTAAGCTCCTGAGAATATCCCAGGAGCTTCTACTGCTATAATATATAGCTGAAAATGGAGAAAAAACAGAAAAAGCACAGCCGAAGCTGTGCTTTTTGTCTGTATGATGTTTACTTGCTCATCTCGCAGAAACGCATGAGGATTGCGGCAACCTGTGCGCGGGTTGCGTTATTCTGCGGATTCAGCTTGCCGTTCAAGCCGTTGACAATGCCGTTCGCGACCGCCCACTGCATTGCGTTTGCAGCGTAGCTGTTTACGCTTGCAGCGTCGGAGAAGCTGTCGAGCTTGCCGTCTGCCTTCGGAGAGCCTGCGTAGCGATACAGCATGGTGACAAGCTGCTCGCGGGTGATCTTCACAGTCGGGTTGGTGCCGTCGGAAACGCCCTTGGCCTTCGCCCAGTTCATGCCCTTCTCGTACCAAGTAGCGCCGCCGGCGGTGTCCTCGCCTGCATAGCGAGCGAGAACGGTCATCAACATGCCGCGGGTGGTGGACGCATTCGGGGAGAACGTATTGCTGCCGGTGCCGTTCATCAGGCCCTTGTCGGTCACATAGTTGATGGCATCCTTGGCCCAGTGGTTGGCAGCGTCGGTGAAACCGGCCTTGGAGCTGTCCTCTACGTCACCGATGGTGCCGTAGTTGGCAAAATCCTTGGCATAGTTGCGGTAAACGTGACCGGGCTGATGGCCTGCCGCGCCCTCAAACGTACCCTTTTCCCAGTCGGTCAGGGTATTCCAGATCTTGGTCTTACCAGCGGTCAGCGTGTACTCATTGAGTACCGGAACGCTGGATTCTGTGCTGTTCAGATCAGAAACAAACGCGGTCTTAACGCGGACATACTTGGCATCTGCCATGCCGGTCAGATCGATCTTGCCGGTGCCGGAGGTCAGCGCTGCGGACTTCTCCTCCTTAACAGTCTTGCCGTCGTCCGAGGTCTGTACGGTCGCGGTGATGGAAGCCTTGCCTGCGAAGGCAGCATTATAGCTCAGTGCAGTCGGTGCGGCGGTCGCTTCTACCCACTCGGTGGTGTGCGAACCGCTGGTCTCGATATTGCTGTTCTCGAAGTCCAGCCAGATCTTCAGGCTGTTCTTAGAAGCGCCTGCGGAAGTCGGATTATTGCGGACTGCGGTCACTTCGTTCTCGCTCAGTTTGGAGGTGTAGAAGCGTACCTGCGATACTGCGCCCGGCAGCATGGTGTGATACATGCCGCGGTTGCGCTTGGTCTGGAGCGTATTTTTGAAGCCCAGACCGATGTACATCGGCTCGCCTTCCCAGGTCTTGATGGGGGCATTCTCAAAAGCGGGCTTGTCTACATGTGCGCTGTGCAGCTCGTTCTCGTAGGAGTCGCCACCGGTCGTAAAGTCAAATGCGCTGGTGTACTGAACCCACTGGTCCTTTTTGATGCCGAAGCTGTCATCACTGCCGTCGTTCCAGCTGAACTCGCCGTTGTCGTCGAGCAGGCAGACACCGTAAGTCACCTTGCCGGTCTCACGGATTGCCATGCGGAACATATACGGGGTGCCCCAGCCGAGGCCAATGCCCTTGACCATCAGTGGGTTGTGATCCGGGATAGCGCCCTTGCCGTCCAGATCAACATACTGCTCGGTCAGCTCGGAAACGCCGCCCTTGGTGGTGCCTGCGCTCGGCAGGTTTGCCCAGATCATACCGGTCATGGCATCCTTGGGGGTGTAGCCGCCGTTGTCGGGGATCTCGATATAGTCGCGCTTGCCATCGAGTACGAGAGTCTGCTTGCCTTTGTCATCGGTGCCGAATTCCGGCTGACCGTGAATATATGCATTGTTGCCATTGCCGGACTTGTCCTTGACGATCGGCATGCCCTGGATAGAGCCTTCGATGTAAACGGTCTCCGGCTTTGCGTTGCCGATGGTGACTTCGTATTTACCGGCCTTGTCAAAGGTGTAGGCAAATTCCGCAGTCTGGGATTCGCCGGACTTGAGGGTGTACTGGCGGGTGCCGACGGTCACGCCGTTTACCTTGAACTCAGCGGTGCCGGTGCCTGCATCGTTGCCGATGTTGACGACATCAGCCTTGATGTGCAGGATGTTGCTGTTCATGTCGCTGGTCTTGCCGTTACCCTGCTGGGTGCGGATGTTGGTGTAGTCAAAGGTTGCGGGGCGGTACTTTACGTTGACGGAGACCGTCTTGTCCGCCAGCTTAAGGGTGTGCGTGCCCAGCTTCTCCATGCGGAGCGTGCCGGTCAGCGTTGCGGACTTGCCGGGATCGAGCGTTACGATGCCGTCCTCGAACTTGTAGAGGTAACGGGTAGTGCCGTTGTCCACGACCGGGATAACAGCCGCCGCCAGACCCTTGCCGTTGTTCGTTACCTTGGCGGTAACGGTGACTTCGCCGTTGTACAGCACTGTGCTCGGGGTGATGGAGATATCCGACCACGAAAGCTGCTGCTTGTCCTTGGCTACCAGCGTCTCGTTGGCTACCTTGGAGTCCTGACCGGCTGCTGTTGCGCCGTAGTTCTTGACATCGAGAACGCCGGAACCGGGAGTGCTGGTGATGTAGAAGAAGTCGCCCTTCTTGTTGTAGGTACGCGCGTCCTGATGGGTCAGGTACACCGTGCCTGCGCCGACAGCCGGATCGCTGGATACCGCACGGGCGTAGCTGTGGGTGTGGCCGGACAGCAGCAGGTCTACCTTGCCCGGCTCAATGACTGCCGGAATGTAACGCTTGGTGTACGCATCCGATACCGGATGGTGCATGAAGATGAGACGGAAGTCTGCGTTCTTTGCAGCGTCGGTCGCCAGATCCTTCTTCAGCCAGTTCATGGCGTTGTCGATGGTCTTGATGGTGGCGGCGTCAGCCTTCTGGCCGGTCGCCTCGGAGTTCATCTGGAACAGACCCCACGGGTTGCTGTTCATAGTAACGATGTGCAGACCGGCGTAATTGAAGGAGCTGTCGCCCTCGACCTCTGCGCCGTATTCTTTATCCTGAATGGAGTATACATAGGTGTTGAAGTATACACCGCCCTGATCGTGGTTGCCGGAGGAATAGACAACCGGATAGGAGTGGATGTAGTCGTTCTCTACCTTGCCCTGGAACCAGAAGCTGAACTGCTCTGCCTGTGCGCCGGTGCCTTCTACAAGGTCGCCGCAGTGCAGCAGCAGGTCGGGGTCAAATTCCTTGATGGCCTGATCGAGTTCTGCGCGGGTCGCAAAAATGTGCGAGTCCGACAGGGTGATCAGACGGATCTGATCCGGTTTTTCGCTCAGGGTCTTGAAGCTGGCCTTGCAGGTCGCGCCGCCCTCGAGCTTTACCTCGTAGTAGTAGCGGGTACCGGGGGTCAGGTTGTCCAGCTTGTAGTGGAACAGGTTCATCTTGCTGCCCTTGAAGTCGGGTGCGTCTGCGTCGATCTCCACCTTGATCGGGTCACAGAGCTTGCTCTCGTCGGTGCCGTATGCGATGGTCGCGGAGACCTTCTCCGTGCTTTCCCATACGACGACCATGCTGTTGGTCTTTGGTGCCAGAAGGTAGGGGCCGTTCTGGAACTGTGCGCCGCCGTCAGCCGCAAATGCAGCCGGCGCCATGGTCATGACCATAACAGCTGCGACCATAGCAGAGCATAAACGCTTAAGCAGTTTTTTCATTTTTTCATTTCTCCTCTCTTTTTTCTTTCTTATTCTTTACTCCTTGATATTCCTCCTTCGTCAATCAGTTTATCTGCGAACCGGTGGGCCGGTGTGCATTCAATATTGGTTTATAATATTCTCTGTAAAATAACGAACCAGACGGCTGCGATTTTCTCCTGCCCATTCTGCATCATAGGAAATGAGATTGAGCTCATCCAACGACGGCAGTCCATCTGCTGCACGGGCGGTGCTGTTTGCCGGAAGGCGACAGCTTTTGGCTTCGATGTAGCACTCCTGTCCGCGTGCCGAAGTCATCCAATCAAGAAAAGTACATGCATTTTCGCGTTCTCCTGCAGGTGCATTGCGCACAAGCGCGCACGCGCCGATCTCATAGCCGGTGCCGTCTGCCGGACTGCGCACCTCAATGGGATAGCCATCCAGCGCCGCGCGGAAGGCGTCATGCGAGAACACGATACCGACGGCGTATTCGCCGTTTTTTACCCGCTCTGCCGGCTCCACACCCGAACGGGTGTACAAACCGACGTTTTGGTCTAATTTTTGAAGATACTCCCATGCCTTGTCCTCGCCGCGCATCTGCACAAGCGTTGCCAGCGTGGTATACGAGGTACCCGAGCTTTTCGGAGTTGCCATCACAATCTGCCCTGCCAGTGCAGGCGACAGCAGATCGTCCCAGCAGGTCGGCATCGGCGTTCCCGTCCGTGCAAACCAGTCGGTGTTGCAGGCGAAGCACAGCGTACCGATGTAGATCGGATTCCACACGCCCTGCTCATCCAGATAGGCTTCGGGCACATCGGTCAGCTCGGGACTTTGATACGCCTCCAGCAGACCGGCCTCTCTCAGCTGAATATAGTTATCCGCCGATCCGCCCAGCAGCACAGAAGCCTGCGGGTTGTCCCGCTCCTGCTCGAGCCGCGCGGTCATTTCTCCGGCAGGAAGATGAATACAGTCCACGGTGATGCCGGTATCCTTGCGGAAGGCACTGCAGTACAGCAGCGTTTCCGACTCCGGCAGCGGACTGTAAACGGTAAGATGGTCATATTTCGGTGTTTCTGTCCCCTCCTCCATCGCATGATTGTGCTCCTGCGGTGAGGGATCGTTCTGCTGCTGACCCGTACAGCCGCAGAGCAGTCCGGTCAGCAGCAGAACAACAGGAAGAAAACATATTCTTTTCATAGCTTCCACCTCGATACAAAAGGCGGGGCAGTTTTTCTCTGCCCTTATATTATAACAGTTTAAGCGGCTTCGCTCTACCGTCCATCATCCGATAAAATTTTACCATTCAAGAAGGCCGTTCCTGAACGGTGAATTTCTTACGATATTATTTTAGGCAGTACCGCATAATTAAGCAAGAGCGATTTGCGAGTAAATTTTACGGACTGACGAGGCGTGGTTTTGCGGTAATACTTGATGTATTACCGCAAAATCACAACAAAGTCAGGGCACAAAATTTCCGCAAAGCGCCGCAGCTTTAATTGTGCGGTATTGCCTCATCTCTCTTCCGACCGGCTGCGGTACTCGCGCGGCGAAACACCGACGTGCTTTTTGAACAGATAGCTGAAATAGTGCGAATCCTGATAACCGACGTCGAACGCAATATCGCTCATACGGCTGTTGCCCTCGGTCAGCAGATGCTTTGCCGCCTCGATGCGGACAGCGGTCAGATATTCGACAAAGGTCTGACCGGTCTCCTGCGAAAACACGGTGGAAAAATGGTTCGGACTGAACCCGACCTCTGCCGCCACCATGTGCAGCGAAATACCGCTGTCCGCATAATTTTCGCGGATAAACTCCTTTGCGCGGCTGATCTCCGCGCTGTATCGCACATTCTGATGGCGATAACACAGACGAGTCATGCGGCCGAGCACCTCGGCAGCACAGGCCTTTGTGCCCTCGAGCGTCGCCGCCTGACCGAGCACCGCCTGCGGATCCTCCGGAGGCGGAATGCTGCCTGCCTGCACCTCATCAGCCAGCTGAGAGGCCGTTACGAGCAGGTTCATCAGCAGATAATATCGGTACAGCACGCTCTGCACGTCCTGCGCCGCAGAGCCACCGAAGTAGCCCTCGACAATACGCGGCACGTCCTCGGGGGCGGCATGCCGCAGCTTGTCCGCCAGCGAGCCGCCCGCCGAAAAATCGAACTCGTGCTGCACACCGGCAAAGTCCGTGCTGCCGAATACGCCGTCCTCCGCACATGCGGAGGCCTGCAGCAGTGTATCCTTCGCTGTGCGATAGCTTTCCGGCAGGGCGCTGACACGAGAGACCGGTGCGCCGATCGCGCACAGCGCGTTCCAGCCCAGCACCTGACAAAGCTCATGCCGCAGGTTCTGACAGAACTCGTAGGCGGTTTCGCGCACAGCTTCCTCGGTCTCTCCGCGCAGCAGGAGCACCAGCCGGCGGCTGCCGCGGAAAAAGGCGCAGACCTCGCTTTCCTCACCGCACAGACGCTCGGTCAGTGCACGCACCTGCTCCTGCACGGCATTTTCCGGCAGGCGCACGATGCACACAAGATACTGCTTCGCTGTCAGCAGCAGCCCCCAGCGTTCTCCCTGTACAGCCGCCTCCGCAGTCGGCACGCTGCCCGAGAGCAGGTCGTTGAGAAAATGCTCACGCAGCACGTCCTCCTCGTGTTCGCTGCGGCTGTTTGCACCTTCCGAGCGAAGCTGCTGCTGCTCCTGCTCAATCTGCTCGGCAACCTGTCCAAGCGTTTCAAGCAGCTGCGCCGAGCTGACCGGCTTGAGCAGATACGCGTCCGCGTGCAACGAAACCGCCTTCTGTGCATACTCAAATTCATCGTGTCCGCTGAGGAACACAATACGCAGCCACGGCATGGTGCGCCGCACAACCTTTGCCAGCTCCAGACCATCCATAAACGGCATGCGGATGTCCGTAATGAGCACATCCGGCTTCATTTCCATCAGCATAGGCAGTGCCATTTCGCCGTCCGGCGCTTCACCTGCAAACAAAAAGCGCTCCTGCTCCTTTTCAATGCAGTTGCGGATGCCATCCCGGATGATCTCCTCATCATCCGCAATAAATACACGCATCATAGCGTTTTCCCCTCCTGTTCGTCCGGTACGGTGAAGCTGATGCGTGTGCCGTGCCGGTATTCACTCTCAATCGTCAGTCCGCAGCCGTAATACAGCCGCAGACGCTGTTCCACATTGCGCAGACCGTAGCCGCCCTTGCCGTCCGGATCAAGCGGTGCGCCGTTCTGCAGCGAGGCCCGTACCTCGGCAAGACGCTCGGGTGTCATGCCCATGCCGTTGTCCTCCACGGCGAAGTACATGCCGCCTGCCTGCCTGCGGCCGGTCACGGTAATCTGTCCTCTGCCGCGTCTGCGCTTAATGCCGTGATAAATCGCGTTTTCAACCAGCGGCTGCAGCACGATTTTCAGCATATACCGCTCGTGCAGCGCGGGATCAATATCAATCGTATACCGCATGATGCTACCGTACCGCACCGACTGAATCTGCAGATAGTTTGCAACGTGCTGTTCCTCGCGCTCGACCGTGATGTAATCCGCGCCGCGGCTGAGCGAGATGCGCAGAAAGCCGGTGAACGCCATCGTCATCTCGACGACCTCGCTGTTGCGGCCCTCTTCGGCCAGCCAGACGATGGTTTCCAGCGTATTGTACATGAAATGCGGCGTGATCTGCGCCTGCAGCGCCCGCAGTTCAGCTTTTTTGATGGTCTTTTCCTGCTCGACCCGCTCATGAATGAGCGCACCCAGCTGCTCCGCCATTGTATTGAGATCGCGTGTCAGCAGATGCAGCTCGTCGATCTCGGTCGGCGGGACGCGCTCGGTCAGCTCACCGGCGGCAATGCGGTTGGCAAACTGCTCCAGCTGCCGCAAAGACGCGCCGATCGCACCTTCCAGATTGTCAGATGCCCGAATAGTCAGCCAGATCATCACGCCGACCAGCGCAATGAGTGCAAGCGCTGCCGCACCCAGTCCGTGCTGAATGCGGGCGTTGAAACGGCCCATGCGGGCGATCTCATTCTCGATATAGCGGTCAAGCATGCTGCCCGCCAGATGGCCGACGCTGTGAATCTCGCGGTACAGCGATTCGTTGCGGCTGACTGCGGCACCGGCGTCCATCTGCGTTTCCAGCTGATCAACGTAGCTGTCGATCGTGCGGATGGCGCGCAGCGCCGCGTTGAGGTACTGTGCCTCGTCCTCTCCGGCACTGTCCAGCATATCGTTCAGTTCCCACAGAGCGCTGTCGATCAGCATCCGCTGCCGTCCATCCTCGAAGGAAATACGGCCGGAAACCACGTTCCACACCTCATCCGGCAGATCCTGCACCAGCACAGTGCGCACCTCGGAGGCACGGGTCGTCAATGCAATATCCGCGCCATAGCGCTGTGTCAGCACAACCAGCAGACCTGCCAGCACGCACACCGGTAAAATCATGCAGACTACACTGCGCAGCAGCGACCGCCGCAGCAAGCCGTGCAGGCTGTGATGGGATTTACGCATCGGCTGTTCCCTCCTCCGTCAGCACGGCGGTGTCCGCCAGAGCGATATAGGGCTTCCACGGTGCCTTCGCAATCTGCTGGGCTGCGTCTGCGGTCAGCTCGGCCAGCTGGGTGTCATCCAGCGCACCGATTACGGCAACCTCCCCTTTTTTCTGCAGCGCGCGCAGCTCCGCACCGCCGCCAAACGCACAAATCAGCACATCCTTGCCCGGTTTTCGGCCGTGGCTGTGCAGATAATCCACCGCACCGAGCGCCATCGCGTCATTCTGGGCGAAAATGTAGCCGATTTCGTCCAGATGATCCTCCATCTCCTCCAGTATTTCGCAGCCGCGCGAGCGCATACCGTCGCCGCACAGGCTGTAGGTTACGGTCAACCCGTGTTCCTCCAGAGACGCGCGGCAGCCGCGTGCAATCTCTCTTGCATCCGAAGCATTTACCGTGCCGTAAAGCTCCAGTACACCGTCCCGCGGCATGCGCTGCTGCAGAAGCGCATCCGCTGCCTGCTCGGCGAGCGACGCATAATCAAATCCTATATGCTGCAGCGGCACATCATCCACGCCGCGTATCGCGCGGTCTATCGACAACAGCGGCACGGAGGCGGATTTTGCTTCGCGCAGCACGTTGTCCCAGCCGCTTTCCACCAGCGGCGTAAATGCGATTGCGTCCACCTGATACACGATCAGCGCACGCACGGCTTCAATCTGTGCCTCCTGCGTGCGCTCGACCGGCATTTCCAGCACTTTGAAGCCATGTTCCTCCGCCGCATGTACAAGCGCTTCGGACTGCGCTTCGCGCCGGTCATCCTCTGCCGCCGTGGTGACAATGCCGAGCACCGGCACATGGGCATTCTCTTTTTCCGGCTGTGCCAATCCCTGCAGCAGCCGCAGCAGCACAACTGTGCAGAGCAGCAGCAATGCCGCCCCTTTCCATCGTTTCATGGTTTTCTCTCCGTTTCTCTTTCTCTCCTGAATGATTTAATCATATCACACTTTGGAGGAATGAGCCAAATGTATTTAACCATAGTATAAAAACTATCCAAATAAGCGCCCATGATATTGTGCATATTCCCTCGCTTAGACAGAGAAATATCTTCCGGCGCAGTCGGATCTACTTGCATTGGCTGTTGATATGCGGTATAATATGATTACATAAGGAAAGACAAAAGTGCACATCGTGCACGCGAAAAGCCCCGGTGTTCCAGCACCGGGGTTTTTCTATTCCATTAGAAGCAGGCGACTTAAACCTGAGGCGCACTGTCAGTTACCGCTTTCCGTCCAGCCATTTGCAAATATAGTAAGCAACTACACTTGCCGCAACAGAAAGTAAAAAGATAAGAAAATATGCACGACGCGCACCCCCTTTCCTGCCGATATGGGGAGTGGCAGCATAATCAGTATATCATAGCCGCAGTAAAATCGACAAAAAGGAGCGCAGATTGCAAACATCTGCGCTCCTTTTGCACCTGTATTACCGTTCTTCTTTTTCTGTCGGAATCTCCGTCTGCTCGGCTTCGCGCGCCTTCCTGCGCTGACGGCGCAGGACCGCAACAGCGCCGCCTCCGGCAGCAGCCAGCAGGAGCACCGGCCAGAACATCACCGCACCGACGATGAGCGCGCGAACCGCGTCAACCAGACCGCGTGTTCCGGTCTTAGCCGCCTGCGCGAGCTGTGCGCCGAAGCCGCTGCCTTCTGGCGTTGCGGTCAGCGTCTGAACCTCTTTCAGATCCACATAGAAGGTCGAAAATCCGACCAGATCATCGTAATGGCGCTTAGAGCCGGTCAGCGAGTCGATCTCGTATTCGCAGTCGGCCAGCGCGTTCTCGAGAGAGATAATATCCTCCATCTTATCCGCCTGATCGAGCAGCGCCAGCAGCCGCTCGTGCTTGGTGGTCAGCGTTGCCAGACGGGTTTCGATATCGGTATACTGCTCGGTCACGTCCTCGCTCGAACGCGAGCTGTACACCACATGCACGCTGCTGCCGAGCTGCTCGTAAAACGCCTCAAACTTCTCCTGCGGAATGCGCAGGACATAGCTTGCATGCCGGCTGCCTGCATCGCCGGAAAGACTGCTCGATTCAAGATAGCCGCCTGCATCCGCTGCCATTTTCTCAATATCTGCAGAGGCTTTGTCGAAATCCTGCGTTTCGAGCGTCAGATTGGCGTTCAAAATCAGCTTGGCATTCTTTCTCACCGCAGAAAAGTCCGCACCGCTCTCAGCGGTATCTGCCGACGCATCCTCGGTCCAGCCGTTCGCGGCATCCGGCATACTGCCGCTGTCACCGGCTGCCGCCGATGCCGAATTGCCGACGCCTGCTCCGCAGGCGGAAAGCAGCAGCAAAAGCGCAAGGAACAGGGGGAACAATCGTTTTTTCATAACAGACACCTCGTTTCTTGAGCGGTGCGGCGCACGGCCGCTGTATTTTCTCTTGTTACTTGATTAGACGAGATGCCGTGCAATTTGGTTCCCTCTGTTCTGTATATCAATCAAACAATTTTTAATACCTCATTCTATTGAAATTGCGGTCGATTTTGCGTCTTTCTCTTGCAACTCTGTCGTTCTTCACCTATAATAAACAAATAAATATTCAGCAAACCAGGCGAAAGCCTGCGACGCAAAGCTAAGAAGCCGCTTTCGCAATGACTGTGAAGCCAGCTTCACAGGGCCTGTAAAATGGCAGCCAGCTGCCTCGTTTGAGATGCACAGATGCATTACCGATGTAGCAGTGCATCTTTTTCCTTTTACAGAGAAAAGCCGGACGCATTCCGGCTTACGGAGGGGCATATGAACAGAATTACAACCAGACTGAAACGGTACGGCTGTCTGCTGCTGTGCCTCTGCCTGCTTGTGCCGCTGCTGCAGGGCACAGCCGCCGCTGTGCAGGATTCCTCTGTTGTGCGAGTTGCATGGTATCCGGATTCCGCCTACAACATCACCTGCGAGAACGGCGAACGCAGCGGCTATGGCTACGAATATCAGCAGTCCGTCGCCGCATATACCGGCTGGACCTATCATTACATCGAAGCAAACTGGCCGGATTCGCTGAACATGCTGCAAAAGGGCGAAATCGACCTGATGGCCGGCGTATCCTACGCCGAGGGCCGTGCCCAGACCATGCTGTTTTCCGATCTGCCGATGGGCGAGGAAAAATATTACCTGTATGCAAATCTTGCCGCTGCCGACATTTCCGTATCCGATTTGACCACCCTGAACGGCAAGCGCATCGGCATGCTGTCTGAAAGTATCGCGACCACGCAGTTCTGCGAATGGGAGACGCGCCACGGTCTGCACACCGAGCATGTGACCATCACCAGCGACGAGGACGCAGCCGCCAAGATCGCCCGCCGCGAAATCGACGGTTTTATCTCGGTCGAGAGTCCCCAGTGGCAGGAATACGGCCTGTCCGCGATCACCTCGTTCGGCAGCTCGGATGTTTACTTCGTGATCAGCAAAAGCCGTCCCGACCTCAAGGAAGCGCTCGATAATACCATGCGCCGTATTGCACACGACAAGCCGTTCTATCAGGATGATCTGTATCAGCGCTATCTGTCTGCCCAGTCGGTCGAGCTCCTCTCGACCGAGGAGCAGGATTGGCTTCGGCAGCATGGCGCCATCCGCATCGGTTTTCTGAATCATGACACCGGCATCAGCACCTTTGATATCCAAACCGGTGATGTTACCGGTGTTCTCACGGATTATGTCGTATATGCGACGAATTGTCTGGGGGATAACGCCTTGCATTTCGACCTGCACGGCTTTGACACGCAGCTTGAGCAGCTGCAGGCACTGCAGAACGGTGAGATCGACCTGATTTTCCACACCAGCCAGAACCCGCGTGCCGCCGAAGAGAACGGTCTTGCACTGTCGAACACCGTCTTGAGTTTCAGTCAGGCGGCGCTTACCACGAAGAACTATTTTAATGAGCTTGAGCCAAACACCGCTGCCATCCCCAAGAACGATTTTTCGCTCAAGCAGTACCTTTCCTATAATTATCCCAATTGGACGATCCTCGAATACCCTTCAGCGAATGACGCGATCAAAGCCATGCGTACCAGCCGTGCGGACTGCTATGTAATGCGTGCCGGTCAGCTGCCGCGCTATATGAAGGACAAAACGCTGTACCGCGTGTTTCTCACACAGCCGAGCAAGACCTCGTTCGCCGTACGGCAGGGCGATACGGCTTTGCTGTCCATCCTGAACAAAACGCTCAAAACCATGCCTTCTTCCCTGCTGACCGGTGCACTTGCCATGTACGACAGTGCGCCCGAAAAGGTCACCGCTGCGGACTTTGTCAAGGACAATCTGACCACTGCCTCTGCTGTGTTCATCCTGCTCTCTCTGCTGCTGTTCGGTCTGTTCCGCAAGGCCCGGCAGTCCGCCAAACAGGCGCAGGAGCTGAACCTCAAGCTGCAGCAGAGCCAGACAGAGCTGCAGGAGGCGCTCACGCAGGCCAAGGCTGCCAACGCCGCCAAAACAACGTTCCTGAACAACATGTCGCACGATATCCGCACACCTATCAACGGCATCATCGGCATGCTGACTATCATTCGCAAAAATAAGGACGACCACGCGCGCATACGCGATTGTCTGCATAAAATCGAGCTGTCCTCTCAGCTGCTTCTGTCTCTGGTGAACGATGTTCTGGATATGGCTCAGCTGGAAAACGGCACCGTCGTTCTGCGGCGCGAATCCATGAATCTGGATGAAGTCTGCGGCAGCATTACCAATTCGGTGCTGTTTCAGGCGGAAGCCGCCGGTCTGACCGTCATCGGTGAGCATGACGATTTTTCCGGTATTTACGTCCACAGCAGTGCGCTGCATCTGAAAAAAATCCTGATGAATCTGTTCACCAACTGCGTGAAATACAACAAGCCCGGCGGTTCCATCCATATGCAGATGCACATGCTCGAACGGACGGATGCAAAAATCACCTGTCAATTCATCATCGAGGACACCGGTCTGGGCATGTCCGAGGATTTCATCAAAAACCATCTGTTCAATCCGTTTGAGCAGGCGGACAGGTCCCCCCGCTCAAGCTATATGGGTACCGGACTCGGCATGTCTATCGTGCATCAGCTCATCGAGCAAATGGGCGGCACCATTTCGGTGGAGAGCAAACTCGGTGAAGGCAGCCGGTTTACCGTCGTACTGCCTTTTGAACTCGATCGTGACGCGACCGCAGCAGCTTCGCCGCAGACACCGTCAGATATTTCCGGCGCGCGGCTGCTCGTTGCCGAGGATAATGAGCTCAACATGGAGATTGCAATCTTCCTGCTGCACGACAGCGGTGCACAGACCATGCCGGTGCAGAACGGCAGGCAGGCGCTTGCAGCCTTCCGGGACTCCGAGCCGGGCAGCTTTGATGCCATTCTCATGGACGTGATGATGCCCGAGATGGACGGTCTGGAGGCTGCAAAAGCTATCCGGGCACTCGATCGGCCGGACGCGAAAACCATTCCGATTATCGCCTTGACAGCCAACGTCTTCAAGGAGGACCGCGAGAAGTGTCTCGCCGCAGGCATGAACGCGCATCTGTCTAAGCCGCTTGACGCCGAGACGATGAAACGAACCATCTCTGAGCAGCTGAAAAAGCTAAATTAAATACAAAAAGCGGAAGAAACCAAGGTTTCTTCCGCTTTTACTCTACAAATCTTACTCAATTTCCTCGTCGTGCTCCATGGCTCTGACAAGCGGCGCCACCATCTGCTTCTTCCGGCTGACGACGCCGGGCAGGACGACCGAATGCTCGCCGCAGTCAGTCTTGAAGGCCGCACGAACCAGCTGCTGCGCGCCCTTGCCGACGTAGAGCAGCTCTGTCTTTTCCTCGATAATGTTGGTCAGCATAGCGAACAGCATGGACAGACCGCTCGATGCCAAGCAGCTTTCCATGTACTCGAGCATTTTATCACGGATGCCAGACAGCTCGTTCTCACTGACACTCGTCACCTGCGAAATCGCAATCTTCTGATTCTGCGCCTGGAAATACTTGAAATCCATGTGGAGCAGCTCATCCATCGAGCGATCGAGCAAACGCGAGCTGGAACGGAACATTTCTGTTGCATACTGCTTGATGTCCAGACCGGCGATTTTCGCCAGCTCTTCTGCAGCCATGCGATCAAGCGGCGTACACGTCGGCGAGCGGAACATCAGCGTGTCCGACAGGATTGCCGAGCACAGCAGACCCGCGATTTTCGGCTCGATCTCCACGTTGTGCTCATGGTACATCTGCGTGATGATGGTCGCGGTGCAGCCGAGCGGCTGATTACGGAAGTAGATCGGTCCGCTGGTCTCCACCGAGTCAATGCGGTGGTGGTCGATGATCTCAACAATATTGGTCGAACGAATGCCTTCGGCGGCCTGATCGCGCTCGTTGTGATCGACCAGAATGACCGACGGACGCTCCAGATCCAGCAGGTTACGCTGTGAGAACATGCCGACGTATCGTCCCTGTTCATCCATCAGCGGGTAATAGCGGATACGCTTTTTGGAAACCGTGCGCTTTACATCCTCAACCGTTTCCTCCGGCTCGAAGGTGATAAGACCCTTTTTCCGCATCACATGCCGCACCGGAACCGCCTGACCGATAACCTTGACACAGGTGTAGGTATCATACGGGGTGGCGATGATGGAAACGCCGTTTTCCGAGGCCAGCTTTCGGATGGTGCGCGAAACCTTGGAACCGAGGCCGATGACTATACAGCCGGCGCTCATCTCAATGGCGCACAGCTGGCTTTCATAGCGGTTGCCGAGAATAACCATATCATTTTTGCCGATGTAGTCCTCGAGCACGTCCGGATTAGCCGCCGCAACAACCACACTGCCCTGCTCAAACCGCTGATCAATGTCGCCAACCTCGAGCGTGCCGTCAAGCACATCGACCAGATTCCGATAGCTGGTCTTGGCCTCCGCCAGCGCATTGGCGTCCTGATCCTCGATGTAGAAGCGCGCGATATCGCCCAGCGTCAGCAGACCCTTCAGGCGGCGATCCTCATCGACAACGGCCAGCGTCTGAATATCATTTTCGTTCATGTAATCCCATGCACGGTGCAGCGACAGCTCCTCGCTGATGCCCGGCACCTCGCGGTACTGCACATCGCTCAGGCGCGGCTCAAACGACTTGATGTAGCGCGGCGGCTCCACGCCGAAGCGTTCGAGCACAAATTTGGTCTCCGCATTGACGTGACCCGCGCGGCAGGCTATGTATTCTCCGCCGGTCAGCCTGCGCTTGAGGTGCGCGTAGCAGATTGCAGAGCAAATGGAATCCGTATCCGGATTGCGGTGTCCGATAACAAAAACTGGGTTCATGCACTGATGCTCCTTTATGTGATAAGGGATGGCTCCCCTTCGGAATCCGTTTGATGGAATGAAACCTTGTGGTTTGATTGTATCATTTAACCAGGGAAATCGCAAGGTATGGAAGAGGAATCCGACTCAAAACCATCTGCGGCCGCACTGCGTAGGCGATGGAGCTGACCGCACGGATTCCGCTGCTGCACCGAAAATTCTGCCGAAGTCCGCTCCTCCGTCTGCTCACCTACCTTTTGAAAAACCGAAAATCGCAGCAGTCACCGCCGCAGCCCAGCGTTTTTGTGCGCGAAAAGCCGAGCTTGTGCAGTCCGCCGTAGGTCACGTCATCCACGTCGCAAAACAGCGGACACAGCTCCGGACAGCCGTTTTCCTGGCACGCCGTGTGCCAGAGACACTTGGTAATCGACGCGGAAAAGTGCGTTTTGTCGTGTTCCTGTGTGCTCTCCCACAGGTCGGAGGTACGCATTATCTTGAGAAAGCAATAGCTGTAAATCCGATAAAATCCCGGCACAAACTCCATTTTCGCCGTGAAAGCGTGCTTTTCTGCTGCCACCCAGTCCATCATGTACGTCCGCATGCGCGCAAAGGTTTCCTCCGCAGGCAGCTCTGTCTGCAGCACCTTGTACAGCGCAATGCGCGGCAGAATGGTCTGCACCAGTGCTTTCATCTGGCTTTTGGACCTGTTTGCTGCGGTTTTGATTAACATATCCAACGTTTTTTCCTGCCGTGAAAACAGCAAGCCGCCCCT
>ENA-ORCP01000451-ORCP01000451.1-human-gut-metagenome-genome-assembly--contig:-NODE-451-length-36950-cov-19.892035_pt1 | contig 36950 bp, 29 predicted proteins | sample MGYA00242990_ERZ507991 | MGnify/ENA primary metagenome ERZ507991 (study PRJEB26167, sample SAMN06115496) | human gut metagenome | host: Homo sapiens | place: China:Henan | collected 2015-05-07... | reverse complement strand
CCCTTTAGGGGAAGAGGGCCACGAAGTGGCGCAGGGGTGTACGACGCTGCAAGCCGAATTGATACTCTACGCCGCCCTGACTGCCAATCGGCAGCCTTCCCGCCGACTTGTATTTACTATCGACTGGCTCATAGGTGCCAGGTACCGGCGATTCTTCGCCCGGGGTCAGAATGATGCGTCCGGCGGGAAGGCAAATCCCGTAACGTCCTTGCGTCCTCTTTAGGGGAAGAGGGCCACGAAGTGGCGCAGGGGTGTACGACGCTGCAAGCCGGATTGATACTCTCTGCTGCCCTGACTGCCAATCGGCAGCCTTCCCGCCGATTTTTATTTAACAGCATTTGTCTCATAAGCGGCACTTACCGAGATTCTTCGCTTCGCTCAGAATGACGAGTGGGCGGGAAGGCAATGCCGTAACGCTGACTATATATTCATCGCCGCGAAGCGGCGATACCACAACCCTCGGGCCAAAGGCCCGTCAAACCTAAGAACCCTCGGGGTGAAAGCCCCGTCAATCTTAAGAACCCTCACGCCGCAGGCGTGTCCATCGCCCCAGCGGGCGATGGAACCCCGGCTTCAAAATCATTTTTGATAATCATTATGGGTTATGATAAAATATAAAAGTCATCATTTATTTTTGATAAAAAGTATGATAATGCATATATGAGAGGCGATTTTTATGGCACATTGTAATGAAAACTATTTAAATCTTCAGGGTGCTTATCTGTTTGCTACGGTCAGACAGAAGCAGAACGCCTATGTGGAAGCTCATCCTGATGCGGATATTATTTCCCTTGGCATCGGCGATGTGACCCAGCCCCTGGCTCCGGCTGTGATTGAAGCCATGCACAAGGCTGTGGATGAAATGGCCCATATGGAAACTTTCCGCGGCTACGGTCCGGAACAGGGCTATCTCTTCCTCCGGGAAGCCATTGCGCAGCATGATTTCAAAGCTAGGGGCTGCGATATTTCCCCCGATGAAATTTTTGTCAGCGACGGTGCTAAATGCGATACCGGCAATATGCAGGAAATCTTTGCGGAATCGGACATTGTAGCCGTTACGGATCCGGTATATCCGGTGTATGTGGACAGCAATGTCATGGCCGGCAGAAGCGGCAAGTTTGTGAACGGTTCCTATGAACGGCTGGAATACCTGCCCTGCTATGAGGAATGCGGTTTCAAAGCCAATCTTCCGTCCCATGACCCCATGATTATTTATCTCTGTTCCCCGAACAACCCCACCGGCGCGGCTCTCAATAAAAAGGACCTCACCATGTGGGTGAAGTATGCAAAGCAGACGGGCTCCGTCATTTTCTTCGACGCTGCCTATGAAGCATTCATTACGGAAGACGACATTCCCCACAGCATTTATGAAATCGAAGGGGCTAAGGAAGTGGCCATCGAATTCCGCTCTTACTCCAAGACCGCCGGTTTCACCGGTGTCCGCTGCGGCTACTGCGTAGTGCCGAAGGAACTGATGCTGGAAACGAAGTCCGGTGAAAAGATTTCCGCCAATGCTCTCTGGGACCGCCGTCAGTGCACCAAGTTCAACGGCTGCTCCTACATTGTGCAGAGAGGCGCTGAAGCTATCTACACCGAAGAAGGACAGAAGCAGATCCAGGCAACCCTTGATATTTACAGAAACAACGCCAAGGTCATTCTGGAAGGCGTGAAGGAAGCGGGCCTGACCGCCTGCGGCGGTGTGAACAGCCCCTATGTATGGCTCTCTGTACCGAAGGGCATGACCAGCTGGGAATTCTTCGACTACCTCCTCTCCGAAGCCCAGATTATCTGCACCCCGGGATCCGGTTTTGGACCCTGCGGCGAAGGTTACGTACGCCTCACCTCCTTCAATACGCCAAAGCTTACGAAGGAAGCTGTGGAAAGACTGAAAAAGGCTGTGAAGAAGCTGTCTAAATAAATGGTTTTAGGAGCAAAAATCTACCGTCCGTCATGGAGGGTAGATTTCTGCCTGTTTAAGAAAGTAAGGAGTTTTCATGAGTACAAATCTGCAGATCGGCATTGTGGGCCTTCCAAATGTAGGGAAGAGCACCCTCTTCAATGCCATCACAAAAGCCGGTGCGGAAGCTGCCAATTTCCCATTCTGCACCATTGAACCGAACGTTGGGGTAGTGGAAGTGCCGGACCATCGCATTTATGACCTGGCGGCCATGTTCAAACCGAAAAAAACCACCCCTGCCTTCACCAGGTTCGTAGACATTGCAGGCCTGGTGGCCGGCGCGTCCAAGGGCGAAGGCCTGGGCAACCAGTTCTTAAGCCATATCCGCGAAACCGACGCCATTGCCCATGTGGTGCGCTGCTTTGAAGATGGAAATATTACCCACGTGGAAGGGTCCATCAATCCGGTGAGGGATATGGATATCATCAATACGGAGCTCTGCCTGGCAGATTTGGAAAGTGTGGACAAGAAAAAGACAAAAACCGCCAAACTCGCCCAGGCAGGCATTAAGCAGGCCAAGGTGGACCTGCCGGTACTGGAAAAGGTGTACGATGCCCTGCAGAACGGCACCCCCGCCAGGGCCCTTGACCTTTCAGAGGATGACCTGGAAGTGCTGAAGGAACTGAACCTTATCACCCTGAAACCGGTGCTCTACGTACTCAATATGGCGGAAGACGATATTGCAGACCCCCTGGCCAACAAATTCGTCAAAGCAGCCAGTGAAGAGGCGGAAAAAGAAGGAGCCAAGTGGGTTCCCATTTCCGCAGAAATTGAAGAAGAAGTGTCCGAACTGGACGGCGAGGAAGCCAAAGCCTTTCTGGCAGACCTGGGAGAAGAAGAGCCGGGCCTGAACCGCCTCATCCGCACCGCCTACTCCATGCTGGGACTTATCAACTTCTTCACCGTAGGCCCCGATGAATGCCGCTCCTGGACCGTCAGGGCAGGCACCAAGGCGCCTAAGGCTGCCGGCAAGATTCACTCCGACATTGAAAGAGGCTTCATCCGGGCCGAAATCGTTTCCTACGACGACCTCATGGCCTGCGGCTCCTACAATGCAGTTCGTGAAAAGGGACTGCTCCGGGTAGAAGGCAAGGATTATATCATCCAGGACGGAGATATCGCTTATTTCCGCTTTAATGTATAAACAGAGAAAGGAAAAGACCGGCGGCTGCCGGTCTTTTTTATAAACCATGGAAAAAATATACAAAACCATTGTGGAAGGAAAATTCATTGACCGGCCGAACCGCTTCGTGTGCCATGTGGAGGTAAACGGGGAAAAGGCTCTCTGCCATATGCCCAATCCCGGCCGCATGAGGGAATTCCTCTTCCCCGGGGTGAAACTCTATCTCACACCGAACAGGGAAGGCCTTCGCACCGCCTATCGGGTGGTGGGCTGCGAAAAGGGGAGCCACATCTTTTACCTGGACACCACCAAAGCCAACGACGTGGCCGCTTACCTCGTGCAGCACCATAAGATTCCGGGCTGGGAGAACTATTTCCTCGCCGGCAGGGAAGTGACCATGGGGGACAGCCGCTTCGACCTCCTTTTAGGCGATGCGGAAACGGGAGAAACCTTCCCGGTGGAAGTGAAATCCTGCAGCCTTTCCGGCGAAAATGGCGCCATGTTTCCCGATGCCCCTACGGAAAGGGGAAGGAAGCACATTACCCATCTGGTAGAAATGGGAAAGGCCGGGGAACACGCCGGTCTCCTTGTGCTTATTCACTATAAAGACGCCCGCTGGTTCCTTCCCAACTACCATACAGACCTCCCCTTTGCAGAAGAATTCAGGAAGGGCATGGATTTCCTGGACTGGAAGGCCTGCTGTATTTCCTGGACCCCTGCATTCCTCATGCCCCAAAAGGCAAGGCTCATCCCGTCGTCCAAAGAAGTTTTGGACAAGGAAATGGGAAACGCCGGGGACTACATGATTGTCCTCCAGATGGAAGAAGACAGCACCATCACCGTGGGAAGCCTGGGAGACGTTCATTTCCCCAAAGGGTACTACGTCTATGTGGGAAGCGCCAAAAAGAACCTGGACCAGCGCATCGCCCACCACCGGGCCCTTCGGAAAAGAAAGCACTGGCACATGGACTACCTCCGCTCCGCCTGCCGCTTCACCGGCGCCATCCCCATCCGCACCAGTGAAGACCTGGAACACAAACTGGCAGCAGCCCTCTCCCGCATATCCCACTGGACCATAAAAGGATTCGGCTGCACTGACTGCTCCTGCACCTCCCACCTTTTCGGCTTCTCCGAAAATCCCATGCACATGAGGGAATTCGTGAAAATTGAAGAGGATTTTGAAATCAACCGGCTGGATAGGTATTTTTGAAACGGCCTTGTGACACGCCCTTTCGGGCGTGAGGGTTCAAAAGGTTCAAAGGGTTCTGAAGTTGTGCGCCAGTTCGGCGTGTATAGTATAGTCCGGTGAAAGCCCGGACCCGGCAAAGCCTAGCAAGCAGCCGGTATCTAGTCTTGCATGTGAAGCCGTGAGGTCAGCATGAAGCGTAGACAAGAGAGTGCGAGAGCCGTAATGCGAAAGCGTGAAGCGATTCAGCCTCGTTAGAACGTTGTGTGGAAGCCGATACCCTAACTTCGGTCGCAGGCAGAAATGTGCAGGTCGATAAGCGAGAACTGTGCAGGTTCCACTGGGGTCATAGAGCATGGCGAGCGCACGAAGTACTATACATGTACCTGGGAGAGCTGACAAGGGTCCTAAATGGATGACACCCATCCCAATGGTATGGCCGCCAAAGTACTTTACTGTATGGAGACGTCACAGATGCCCGGTCAGCAGTCGGATTACCTCATAGTAGTGATGAAACCTGTGAAAGCAGGTGGAGTGAAGGGGGTAAAGAATAGTTGCTTTCTGTGTCAGAAACAGAAGATAACACGAGAGGTTACCATAATGCAAAATGAAATGCAGAAAATACGTTACCAGTCGGAGAAATTCGACAAGGTACAAGGCGTCATGCACTATGTCAATGCGGACAGCCTTCGGGAAGCCCATAAGCGGCAGAAGAAGGGAAAAGCAAAAGGCATAGACGGCATCAGTAAGGATGCCTATGGCGAGAACCTTGATGAAAACATCAGCGACCTGCTGGTGAGGATGAAAAGGTTCCAGTATAAGCCAAAGCCCGTACGGCGGGTATACATACCGAAAGGCAATGGAAAGTATCGTCCATTGGGTATACCCAGCTATGAGGACAGGCTGGTACAGAGTGTCATGGCAGACATACTGAATGCTACATACGAGCCAAGGTTTCTGGACTGTTCTTACGGATTCAGACCGGGACGGAGTGCTCACGATGTAGTAAGAGTAGTAGAGAATGCAATGGACAGCGGAGAAATCCACTGGGTGCTGGAGGCAGACATCAAAGGATTCTTTGACCATGTAGACCACAAGCAGCTGATGGAATTTCTGAGGCAGGATATTGACGATTCAGACTATCTCAGATACATCGCCCGATTCCTTAAATCCGGAGTCATGGAGGAAGAGCAGGTCGTATACAACGAGGAAGGAACTCCACAGGGAGGCCTTATTTCGCCGGTACTGGCTAATGTTTATCTTCACTATGTACTGGATGACTGGATAGAGAATACCGTCCGACCATTAATGCATGGCAAAATGTGCTATGTGAGATATGCAGATGACTTTCTTATCCTGTTTCAGCTGGAAGATGATGCACGTCGTGTAATGGGAGTACTACCCAAGCGGCTGGGCAGATATGGGCTGGAACTGGCCGCAGATAAGACCAGAATTTTCCCCTTTGACCGACATGGAGGGAACAAAGAGGAATTTGATTTCTTAGGGTTTACCTTCTATATGGGTAAAACCAGAGGTGGAAGGATTCGGGTCAAGGTCAGGTCTAGCAAGAAGAAGCTGAAGAATAAGAGAAGTGAACTGAGGATATGGCTCGATAGAAATTTAAAGACGCCTGTACGAGAGCTAATGGAAAAGCTGAATGCCAAGCTTAGAGGCCATGAGGGGTATTATGCCGTAAATGGGAACTATAGGTCGGTATTAGGCTTTTGGTACTACGCACAGTGGAGAACCCATCGGATGCTGAACCGGAGAGGCGGGAAGCGTAGATTAACATGGGAGAAATTCGGTAAAATATGGAATTTTCATATACCGAATCCACGGATACGGGTACAAATATGGTAACCAAGGACTATTCTAAGAGCCGTATGCGGGAAAATCGCACGTACGGTTCTGTGAGGGGCGGACAGAGTAATCTGATTCCGTCTACTCGACTGACGCACCTTCGGCGCGAGGGTTGAGGTGGGCGCCTTTTAAATAATTGAAGGCGCCATTATGATAAAACCATACAACCGCCCTGGCGGGCGAAGGGAAAACAAGCCAACCGCCCTGCGGGCGAGGGAAATGCACCCCTTCTGCCGCCTGCAGCGGCACCTCTCCACAGGAAAGCGTCTCACACGATTCTCATTCGCCCAAGGGCTCCCTACGAATCGTGTTCGCTTGCCACCCCGGAGGGGGAGGTATTAGCGGCGCTATGCTTTGAGATGCTTATGAACCGATTGCTTATCTGCGGTTTATTCTGCCCCCTGAATAGGGTGGAAGTCCGGCGCAGCCGGATAGGGGGTAGCCGCCAACGGTGGCTAATCATCGGAACGCGATTCTTGCTGATGAATCCCAAAGTACAAGTCGAACTCAGCTGACTGCTAATCACGGTTGTCGCCTCTAAGCCAATCCCGTAACGCTGACTATAAAACTCATCGCCCGAAGGGCGATACCACAATCCTCGGGGCAAAGGCCCCTCAAACCTAAGGGACTCTCCGGGCCGCAGGGCCGGTCTAACTTAAGAACCTTTTTCAAAGGAACTGACGCGGTTCCTACGCCGCCTGTCGTCTGATGTCTATCAACCGGCGTCCGGCGAAGTCGGCGGCTGGGGTTCTTCAGGCGTCATGGGAGCGGTTTCCGGAGGGGCCGGTGCAGCGGGGGCGGAGGGATTTCCTTTCCGGTAGTCCTGTTTCATGGAGCGCTGGCTGTCTCTTTCATCCTGCCTGTGGGCTTCGGAATGAATCCGGTCATGGGAGTGGTTTTCTTCGTCATGGGAGCGGTCTTTGCGTTGGCGGCCGTCTTTTTCGTCATAGGGGCTGCGGTCTTTTTCTTTCCGCTCTTTCTTTACTTTGTCCTTTCTGTCATGGCTGCCTTCTTTATCTTCCTTTATGGAATGGAAGGGCAGGCTGGATTTGAAGGATTTCATTTCCTGATGGATAGCGGGAGCGGACTCTTTGGCCCAGTCCATGAAGCCTGCCGCATCGGAGGTGAGGAAGGAAGCGGAGAAGAGGATGGCACTGGCGGTGCCGAGAAGAAATGTTACGCCGATTTTATTCATGATTCAGTCCTCCTTTTTAAGGAAAGAAATGGGATTGTCGGAAAGAATGGCATCACTTAAGGTGCGGCCGAAGGCGCCCAGGAAAAGGGAGAAGGAAATTCCCGAAACCGCAAGGAGCATAAGGCTCAGGGGGCTCATCACCGGAAGGGGCGGGATGGAGGGGAGGATGGTGATGCCGCTGGCAAGGAGGCCTACGCCGGAGAGGGCGGCCAGGAATAAGAGAATGGCCGATAACAGTCCGCACCAGCGGAAGAAGAAGGCGGATCCCCGACGGAGAAGGGAGAGGAGAGGGCCGCCCAGGGGAAGGATCTTTTCGAGCCCCTTTTCTAAGCCATGGCTCACACCGTGAATCAGGTCGGAAGGCAGGGAGTGGAAACCTATCCGGCGGGGCTTCCTGGAAACATCCCTGCCGTAAAGGGTGGAGGCAATGCGGGAAGGCGTATCCAGCCCCGCAATGATTTCCTCTTCCGTGAGGCCCGACGCAGCGGCCATGGCAAAGTAGGTTTCATAATCCGCCAGGATTTCATTTCGAATGGCAGCCTGCTCATAAATCAGGTAGGTGCGAAGTTCTTTCATAAATTCATTTTTCGTCATAGAAATCACTCCTTTACAAATCATAAGTGATGAAATGGTAAGGTTTTATTTAGGACTTCCGTCCTCTACATGTAATATATCACACGGTACTATGCAGTACAAGATACCGTGCAGTAAACTATAGATAAACAGTTTTTTAACGGAAGTTAAACGGGGGAGGGGGATGATAGACATTAGACGATAGATGTTAGACGATAGATGGGAAGGAGAGGTTTGAGATTTGAGGAGGTAGAGACAATGAGACGGGAGACGTCAGACGGTCAGACGGAAAGAGGAGATTTGAGTTTCGGTGTTCCTCAGGGCTTCGCCCAGCTCCATTCCGGTCGGGCGACAAAAGGAAAGCGCCTTGATGGGTAGGCTAGGCGCCTACCTCGCCCGACTTGGCAATCCTATGCAGGATTGCCACCTGGGGAAGGAGCCTGCGTTACTTTCTATGCTTTGAGGCCATAGGAGCGGGGGGACACGGTGCTGGGAGATTTCTCGACTTCGCTTCGCTGCGCTCGAAATGACAGTTCGGCACGTGCCAGTGCGTTCCCTTCCTACTGACTGGTATTTATGACCACTCCGGACATTAACTGCTTGTTCTGCGCGTATTCTGCAGAGAATGCGCGAGTCGGCCAAAGTTGGCCCTTAGCCTGCACATAAAAGGGCCTTCTTTATAATTGGCCGACCGACCATTCTTCACTGCGTTCAGAATGACGGCGTCGGCAGGAAGGGGGCGGCGAAGGCAATGGAGGATAGGGGCGTGGGTTAGACGATAGATGTTAGACTGCGTTACGTGCTTCCCTTCCCGCCTCCCACCTGTCATCCTGAGCGACAGCGAAGGATCTCGGTACATGTCGATAGTGACTCATATGTTGCTAAATACCAGTCGGCGGGAAGTCGGTGTTCCTCAGCCCTATCGGGCAGCTCCTTTCTGGGGAAGGAGCCTGCGTTACGTTCTATGCTTTGAGGCCATTGGAGCGGGGGGGACACAGTGCTGGGAGATTTCTCGACTTCGCTTCGCTGCGCTCGAAATGACAGTTCGGCATGTGCCAGTGCGTTCCCTTCCTGCTGACTGGTATTTAAGATCACTCCGGTCACTTACTGCTTGTTCTGCGCGTATTCTGCAGAGAATGCGCGAGTCGGCCAATTTGTCTGCCCTTGGAAATCCTATGCAGAATTTCCACTCACTCAAGGGGCAACGAGAATTAAGAAGGGCCTTCCGATTGTCGGCTGACTGACCCCGGATGACAGTTTGGGCGGGAAGGTAAGCACGCAATTTGTCTCTTTTTCTGACATACTGAAGCAAGCTGTGAAGAAATGATTTCATTTTTCACAGCTTGTTTATGATGGCTCAATATATAAATGATTTCGTATCCATTCCATATGATATGAAATGGAGTATTATTTTTATTTTGAAATGTAGTGTATACTATGTATATATGAGTCTTCATAATGATATACATGAATACTGTTTTATCACGGGGCGGTTGAAATCGGGCCTGCCACAGGATTGCCGGAAGGAGGGGAAGTCATGTTTACAGCAGCGGGAATATCGAATATTTATTTCATTCTGGCCGCCCTGCCGGTGCAGCTGATTATCCTTTTCTTCTACATGAATCACCGCCAGCTGCCGCTTCGGGAGTCCCGGTCTTTCCTGTACCTCATGGCTGTGAATACGGCGGTGCTTCTTTTGAATCTGCTGCTTATGTGTGTAAATCCCGGTGAGTGGCCGTCGCTTACGCCGTGGCTGGTGTGTATCTTCTTCAGCGCAATGTTCCTGGATAATTACCTCCTTTTCTGCTATTTCTGCGATGCCCTGAAGGCCGATGAATATGGCGGGAAATGGGTGAAGCGGATTACTTTTCTGCCGGTGGCGGCGGGGATTCTCTATTTCCTGCCCAAAGGCGGGCAAGCACTGGCGCCCGGCGACATGGATGCCGTTTACAGCATGCTGAAGGGGAGTTATCTGATTTTCTACGCCGGCCTTTCTCTGTTTCTCGTGTGGCTTCGGAGAAAGGAGAACAGTTTTCGCAGAAATGTCGGCTTCGTGTCCAGCCTTCTCATCGTTCTGGCAGGAGCCTATGTGAGGTTCTTCTATCCCCAGGTCCTGTTCGGCGGCTATTTCTATACGCTGGCTGTTTTCATCATTTATCTTACGGTGAGAAATCCCGATTTCTATGTGGAGCACCAGACCCGTCTTCTGAACAAGGCGGCTCTTCAGCTGGTGGCCGATGACCGGATAGAGAGCAGCGGCATCCATGGCTTCGGCTTCGTTATTAAGGATTATGAGGAAGGGCGCATCCTTTACGGCGGGCCCTTCATTGACAGTTTTTTGGACAATATAGGCCATTACCTGCAGAAGGAGTTCGGGAGGGGTCATGCGTTCTACCTGGGCAGCGGTCGTTTCTTTATCCTGTATAGGAATCCGGTTTCCCTGAAGGAGGAAACGGACCGGCTGCATCGCCGCTTCCGGAATCCCTGGACCAGCGGGGAGCGTTCCGCCTACTTTGATATCTGCTGTTGCCTTTTGGAGAAGGGGCTTCACTTTGAAAGCACCGATGAGTTGGCGCAGGTGGTGAACTCTGCCTTTGACGCGGCCCATCGGCCGGGGCAGGAAGATTTCATCATTGGGGAAGAGTATCTGTCCCATGTGAAACGGCAGGTATACGTGCGCCGTCTTCTGAAAGAATCCCTGGACCGGGACAGCCTTCAGGTGTACCTGCAGCCCATCGTATTAAGCGGCAGCGGAAAGCCGGAAGGAGCGGAAGCGCTGGTGCGGCTCGCTGACCACGACGGCTCCATCATTTCTCCGGCCGAATTTATTCCGGCGGCGGAATCCAGCGGCGCCGTTACCGTGCTGGGGCTCCAGGTCTTCCGGAAGGTGTGCGATTTCATCAAACAGGGCGGCATGGAAAAATGCGGCATGCAGTGGATTAACGTGAACGTGTCGCCGGTGCAGTGCCTGGGAAGGGACCTGCCGGAAAAACTGGAAAGCATCAGGAAGGCATATAATGTGCCCCGCTCCTTCCTCCATCTGGAAATCACGGAGCAGGTGGCCCTGGGGCCCGGCGGCCTGAGCCAGATTGAAAGGCTCCACCGGCTGGGCTATGTGATGATTGTAGATGATTTCGGTACCGGATACTCCAACTCCAGCCGCGTCAAGAGCATTGATTTCTCCGGCATCAAAATCGACATGTCCCTGGTCCGCGCCCATTTTCAAAAGCCCGATCCTTACCTGCCAAACCTTGTGAAGGGCCTTCACGACCTGGGCTTTACCATCACCGCAGAGGGCGTGGAAACGGAAACCATGGCCAGAGAACTCTGCGCCATGGGCTGCGACTACTTCCAGGGCTTCTACTACAGCCGGCCCATACCGATGGATGAGTTTTTGAAGAAATATGGAAAGTAAAAAATCCCGCCGGATGCGGGATTTTTTTATGGACATGCCCTTCGGGCGTGAGGGTCCGAAGGAAAAGGGACACGGCTTCGCCGTGGGTTATGGCCTGCTGGCGCAGGCAGGTTGAGTAAAAGGGGGCGTCGCTTCGCTCAGGGGCTATTGGACTGGGAAAATCATACAACCGCCCTGCGGGCGAGGGAAATGCGCCCCCCTTTGGTGGCTGTCGCCACCACCTTTGCCACGGTGTGAAGCGTGTCACTGGATTCTCAGTCGCCCAAGGGCTCCCTGCGAATCCAGTTCCCTTGCCACCCCTCTTCGAGGGGGCACTATGGGTACTCAGCATTGTGCTACATGACACCAAGGGTTAACGTAGAGCGGTTTATTCTGCCCCCTGAATAGGGGGAAGTCCCGCGAAGCGGGATAGGGGGTGGCGAACGCAGTGAGCCAATCACCGGAATGCTGTTCATAACGTATGAGTCCAAGGAAAAGCATAGAGCAAGCCTTCCCGCCGACTTGTTTTTACGACACTTCTGTCACTTACGATTCTTACCGAGATCCTTCGCTGCGCTCAGGATGACGGTGGAGGGCGGGAAGGGAATCCCGTAACGTAGGCTCCTTCCCAAGGAAGGAGCTGGGCGAAGCCCTGAGGAACACCGAAAATCGGCGAAGCCATTATGTGTCACATCAGGCCCTTTCAGGGCCTCGGCCTTTCTGCGAAAGGCCTGCTATCCTCCGTCGCCTACGGCGACACCCCCTTCCTGTGGAAGGGGGCTTTGGCTCTTCGTCATGCAGCATTGGTGACAAAAGAGTAAATCCTGTAACGCACTTGCCTCTCCCATCTATGGGGGAGGGGGACCGCGATAGCGGTGGAAGGGGGCCGCGTCAGCGGCATATAAAACTCATCGCCGCGAAGCGGCGTTACCAGCACCCTCGGCCCGAAGGGCCGTCGCCCCCCCCCTTCTACACAACCTGCCGACGTAGTCGGCCCCAACCTGCGGCGCCAGCCGCCGCCACCACCTTTTGAACCCTCTGAACCCTCCGCGCCCGAAGGGCGCGGTCACTGCTGTCATTTAATAATCAGCACCGGCACTTTCACATGGTGGATAACGTACTGACTGACGCTTCCCATGATGAAGGAGGAGAGGGAGCCTTTGCCGCTGTTTCCCATGATGACAAGGTCAATGCCCTCTTCGTCTACCAGGGAGGTAATCACATTGCCCGGGACGCCGGTGCGGATGATGGGGGTGAAGTTGACGTCCTGGGGAATCTGTTTTTTGACTCTTTCCATGACGGCTTCTGACTTTTCCTTGACGGAAGCAAAGCCGTTTCTGTCAAGGTTCACCTGCATCAAGGGGTAGGCGGCTTCGCCGATGTCTGCTACCACGGTGACAAACAGCCGGGCTTCGTAGGTTTTTGCCATTTCCACGCCATAGCGGAGGGCGTTGTCGGCGGTGCCGGAACCGTCTACGGGGACAAGGATTTTTTTGAACTGCATAGGAAAGACCTCCTTTGAAATTTCATTTCCTTATTTGGGATTTCCTGCTATGATATATAATAATTATATCATGACGGCATGTTTGAGGAAGAAGGAAATGGGATCATGAAAAAAGCAGCAGTGATTTCTGCCATGCTCCTGGCGCTGGCCATGCCCTTTGGAGGCGCGCTGGCAGAGGAGAGTGCAGCAGGGGAGGCGGCGTCTGTCTCTTCGGAAACATATACTTATGATAACAGGGCCAGCGGGCTTACCATGAAGCTTCCGGGAAACCGGGTGGAAAATGAGAAGTCCTCGCCGGCGGTGTATCAGGCATTCCTTCCGGATGAGGGAATTTCTCTTTCCATTCTGTCCCGGGCCTACGGCCAGCCTTACAGCGAAAGCCGGATGAAGGGGCAGGTGAAGGAAGCAGTGCAGTTTCTCCGGGAGAATATAAAGAATTCCGGGGAGAAGCAGGTATCCGTGAAATCGGTGAAGACTGCAGCCGGCACGGCTCTTCGGGCGGAGACTTCGGGAAAAGGGGAAAGCGGAAGCTACTCGGTGATTCGCTATCTTTTCCTCCGTCAGGAGGGGACGGCCATGATTTCCTTTACCATGAAGGAAGAGGATTTGAAGAGAAACCGGCCGTTTGTGGAGGACACCATGGGCACCCTGTCCTTTTATACGCCCATGCAGAAGGTGAATGTGAAGGGCACCGCCTATACTTATGATATTCCTGCATCCATGCGGGTGGATTATGACCCGCCCATTGCACCGGACCATGTGCTGGTGGCAGGAAACAGGCTTCTCATGACGGGGGTGGTGGCGCTGCCGATTGCTGAAAATAAAGAGTTCAGTTTCCTGCCTGCAAGTCTTTCTTCCCTGAGCGATGAGAAGAAGGCGGACATTGAGTCCCATTTCCGAAAAAAACTGGCCGGCGAAAGCACGGGAAAATATGTGAAGAACGTGAAGTTCCTCTTTGGCACCTTCCACGGCAGGGACGGTCTCCGTCTTGATTTTGACGACCAGGGGGACCATAACACCAGCTATATTTTTGTGAAGGACGGGAAATATATTTCCTTTGACTATATTTATAATGTAAATGAAGAGGACTATGCGGACCGGGTGATTGCCCAGTCGCTGGAGTCCATTTCACTGTAAACTTTAAAGATTTCCGGAGGTGGCATCTTGTTTTTTAATCTGTTTGGCGCAGGAAAAGACAAATATATAGAAGAGTACGCCAGCCGCATGGCGGAGGCGGCGGTGAAGGACGAGCTGGACGCAGACCGGCTGGAAAGTTTCATCGCCTATGCAAAGGAAAAGGACCTGGGCAACAAGCAACTGGCCCGGGCTCAGGCGCTGGCCTGTGACAAGGCCTTTGAAAAGCTGTACCATGACGGCTACATGGATGATGATGAGTACGGTATGTTTTCCGACATGCTGAAGCTCTGCTACATGATGAAGGAAGATGCGAAATACAAGTACGAAACCATTGCCAAACGCTGCAATGCCCTCTATAAAATTCAGGAAGAAGGCCTCATGCCCACCATCAGCAGGGAATATGCCAATGTGAAATACAGGGACGGCGAGGACCTTCACTTCACCGCTGCCGGCAGGCTCATGAAACCGAAAAAGCCAGTCACCGGTGCCATTACCATTGCCAGAGGAACGCCCTTCAAAGTGGGAAACTGGGAAAATAAGGAAGACAAGAGTCTCTTTGAAGAAGGTGACAAAGGCGCTTTCTGGCTCACCTCACAGCGTGTGGGCTTCCGAAGCCGGAAGGAAAAGATGGCGGCGGACCTTTCCGACCTGGACCATGTGGAGCTGGGAAGAGGGCCCCTCTGCATCTATGAAAAAGGGAAGGAAAGCCCCTGGTGCGTGGCCATCGATGACTATGAAATGGCGGGGGCGCTTTTGTCTAATGTGCTTAATAGATAAGTTTCCTATTGCGATAAAAAGCAGTGGTATCATGCGGTACGGGAAACTATATGCGAACAGTTTCCTGTGGTGGTGAAAGATAATGGTGTCATGCCGGATAGGAAACTGTATGCGAATAGTTTCCTGTAGTGGTGAAACGCCATGGTGTCATGCCGGATAGGAAACTGTATGCGAATAGTTTCCTGTCATGATGAAAGATAATGGCGTCATGCCGAATGGGAAACTATTTGCGAACAGTTTCCTACCGTTATGGAAGACAATGGTGTCAAGCCGAATAAGAAACCATCTGCGAATAGTTTCCTGCCGCTGTGGTAGAGAGCGGTGTCATGCCGGATAGGAAACTATATGCGAACAGTTTCCTGCCGCGGTGGTGAAGAGCGGTGTCATGCCGAGTAGGAAACCATTTGCGAACAGTTTCCTGTCGCAGTGGTGAAGAGCGGTGTCATGCCGAGTAGGAAACTATATGCGAACAGTTTCCTGTCGCTATGGAAGACAATGGTGTCAAGTCTAATAGGAAACCATTCGCGAATAGTTTCCTGCCGCTGTGGTAGAGAGCGGTGTCATGCCGAATGGGAAACTATTTGCGAACAGTTTCCTGCCGCGGTGAAAGACAATGGTGCTATGCCGAATGGGAAACTATTTGCGAACAGTTTCCTGCCGCGATGGAAGATAGTGGTGCCATGCCGAATGGGAAACTGTACGCGAACAGTTTCCTGTCGTGGTGGATGGCAGTGGCGTCATGCCGAATAGGAGAGTGATGAGCATGCAGAGTTATAAGGATATGCTTGTATGGCAGGAAGCAAGAGCATTGAAGCAGGATGTTTATAATTTAACTTACCAGTTTCCTAAAAGTGAATTATATGCAATGTCCTCTCAACTTCGGCGTGCAGTTACATCTATTGGCCTTAATATAGCGGAAGGAGCCGGAAGAGGAACTGTAAGAGACTATATTCATTTTCTATATAATGCCAGAGGTTCCTGTTATGAGGTTGAAACCGCACTATTATATGCTGTGGATTTACAGTTTATAACCGAAAAAGACCTTACACCAATACTAAGAAAAAATGCTAAGGTTGCCTGGCTGATCAATAAGCTGATTGATGGTTTGGAAAAGAAGATGAACATTGATGATAAAAAGAAGATAATTCGTGATGGCATCGAAATGTATGATGGAGAGGGATAGTTTCCTGTTGTGATGAAAGACAATGGCGTCAAGACGAATAGGAAACCATTCGCGAGAAGTTTCCTATCGCTGTGAAAGACAATGGTGCCATGCCGAGTAGGAAACCATTTGCGAACAGTTTCCTGTGGTAGTGAAAGCCAGAGGTGTCATGCCGGATAGGAAACTATATGCGAACAGTTTCCTACCGCTATGGAAGACAATAGTGTCAAGTCGAATAGGAAACCATTCGCGAACAGTTTCCTACCGCTATGGAAGATAGTGGTGCCATGCCGAATGGGAAACTGTACGCGAACAGTTTCCTGCCGCGGTGGTAGAGAGCGGTGTCATGCCGAATGGGAAACTATTTGCGAACAGTTTCCTGTCGCGGTGGTAAACAATGGTGCCATGTCGAATAGGAAACTTATCCTCACTATTTACAAGAAGAAATGAATCGCAATATGATTCTGCAAAAGCAAGAAAGGAGACTAACCATGGAATTTGATCATGTGCTTTCTGTGAGAAGTTCGGTGCGCCGGTATACGGATGAACCGGTGTCGGAGGAGGATATCAAACGGATTGTGACTGCCGGTGAAGAGGTGCCGGTGGGGCATTTTGATTTCAAAAATTATGCCATTGCCGCCATTACGGATAAGACGGTGTTGAAGCTTCTGGCGGAGGAGAATGATGCACTTTCCGGCAGGGGAGACCCCATTTACGGGGCGCCGCTTCTTCTTCTCATTATGAGTACGCCGCAGGCCCAGGAGGATTCTATCAAGCTGAATGCAGGCATTATGGCGGAGAACATGCACCTGAAGGCGGTGGATCTGGGGCTGGGGTCCATCTGTATTTACAGCTTTATCCGTACCCTGAACCGGGTGGAGGGCTATGGAAAATATTTCAAAGCCATGCATCTGCCGGAGGGACTGAAGCCGGCCATGGCGGTGGCTGTGGGCCATACGCCCATGGTGCAGCGGGAGCGGCGGTTTGTGGCAAGAATTCCGGCTTTCCGCATTGATGGGAAGGAATAAAGGAGGCTTATTATGGAATTTGATACGGTTTTGTCTCTTAGAAAGTCGGTTCGCTCCTATACGGATGCCCCGGTTTCTGAAAAGGAAATCGAAGCGCTCATTCATGCAGCGAAGGAGTCTTCCGTAGGCCATCATAATGATAAGGGCTATGCCCTGGTGGTGGTGAGGGACCCGGAAGTGCTGAAGCGTATCAGCACGGAGGGGGGAGAGAAGGCGGGTAAACCCCATATGATTTACGAAGCGCCCCTTCTTATCCTCATCTGCCGCACGAAGGATGTGATGGAAAATCTGGAGGGCTTTGACGCAGGTATTATTGCGGAGCATATCCATCTGAAGGCTTCCGACCTGGGGCTTTCTTCCATTATTCTTTTCGGTTTTATCCGCCTTCTGGGTAAAGATGCGGACTACCTTAAAATGCTTCATCTGCCGGAGGGAGTTTCGCCTATCCTGGCGGTGGCTGTGGGTCATTCACCGCTGGACGGGAAGAAGAGGAAAGAGGACCGTCATTTCGAGGTCATTGAAAGGTAGAAAAAGGCCTTTCCCCATGGAGGGAGGGGCCTTTTTCCCTTATTATTCCTATTGCTATTCCTTGTCAAATCTCGTATAATCAAATTAATATTTCTATTTAGGTTTTTCAGGGAGGATGTATTTTTTTCTCATGGCTTTAGAAGTCGGCAATATCGTAGAAGGTACCATTACCGGTATCGCAAAGTTTGGCGCGTTTGTAGAACTGCCGGATAAGAAGGTGGGGTTGGTTCACATTTCCGAAGTGGCCAATGAATATGTAAATGATGTGAATGATTATCTTAAGGTAAAAGATAAGGTGAAGGTGAAGGTCATTACCATTGATGAGAAAGGCAAGATTGCCCTGTCCATCAAACAGGCCCAGCCTGCTTCGGAAAAGACGGAAAAGAAACAGGACCGCTTCCATCATGATCGGGAGGGACGCCGCGATTTCCATGAAAGAAACGACTTCCACAGCCGGGAAGGACACCGTTCCTTCGAACGGCGCCAGGAGGAAGGGGAAGGCGAATCCTTCCACACCGAAAGACCGCAGTATAACCGTTCATTTTCCGGCGGTTTCCGCACAGCCAAAAGAGAGGCGCCTGCTTCTTTTGAAGACAAGCTCAGCCGTTTCCTGAAAGACAGTGATGAAAGACTTCTTGACCTCAAGAGAAATGTGGAGTCCAAGAGAGGCGGCCGGGGCGCAAGACGTTCTGACTGATTGAACAAGGGAGCATTCCGTGCTCCCTTATTATTTTATGAAAGAAGAGGCACATGGGTTGCATTTCTTCTTTTGAAGAGGGGGATATGATGCGTGCGATTATAGATATCGGGACCAATTCAGTCCGTCTTTTGATGGCAGAAAAGGATGAGAAGGAAGAATGGAAGGTGCTGAAGAAGGACCTTCGAAGCACCCGGCTGGGTGAAGGCATGACGGACAAGGCCTTTATCAGCAGGGGGCCCCGGGAAAGGACGCTCCAGGCCATCGAAGAGTTCGCCGCTGCTGCCCGTCTGGCAGGGGCTTCTGAAATCTATGCCTACGGTACGTCCATCATGCGGGATGCCGCCAACGGCGGTGAGTTTTCCGATGAAGTCACCGCAGCCACCGGCATTCCGGTGCGGATTCTTTCGGGAAAGGAAGAGGCCTATTACAGCTATATCGGCGCGGCCGGTACGTCCGGTGTAGTGACGTCGGTGGTGGATATCGGCGGCGGTTCCACGGAAATCTGCATGGGCTTCGGCACGGATATAGGCATGCGCCACAGCTTCAAGCTGGGCTGTGTACGCTGTTCCAAGCAGTTTGACACCACCACGCCCAGGGGACTGGCGGAGCTGAAGAAGCACTGCTTCGACCTTTTCCGTCACACCGAGCTTCTCCAGTCTGTGAAAAACGTGAAGCGCTGGATCGGTGTAGGCGGCACAGTCACTTCCCTGGCCTCCATGCTGCAGGAGCTGGAGGTGTATGATACGGCGAAGGTGCAGGATTTCATCATCCATCAGGAAGATGTGAACCGCATGCTGAAAAAGCTTTCCTCCATGTCCTACGATGAAAAATGCCACATGACCGGTCTTATGCCGGAGAGGGCGGACATCATCGTGGCGGGGGTCGCCATTCTGGACAGTCTCATGGAATACTTTGCACTGCCGGAAATCATGGTCAGCGACAGGGATCTGTCCGAAGGGCTTTTGGATGCAGATATATTAAGACCGGCTGAGGAGTCATGAATCACGAAGCATTCGTAGAAAAGGTTCTTTCCTTTGCCCATGAAAACCATCTGTGGGAGAGGGGAAGCGCCATTCTGGCTGCCGTTTCCGGCGGTCCGGACTCCCTTTCCCTTCTTCTTTTTTTGAAGAAAGTGGAAGAAAGAGAGGGCATCCGTCTGGGCTGCTGCTGCGTGAACCATCACCTGAGAGAAGCAGCGGAGGCGGAAACGGCGTACGTGGAAGAGGTGTGCCGCCGTTTCCATATCCCCTTTTACCGAAGGGACGTGGATGTTCCGGCGGCAAGGAAAGAGGAAAGGGGTTCTGTGGAAACCCTGGCCCGTGCTCTCCGCTATGAAGCGCTGGAGGAAACGGCCAAAGAAGGAAATTATGGGCGGATTGCCCTGGCCCATCATGAAAATGACCAGGCGGAAACCATTCTTTTCCATTTCCTTCGGGGAAGCGGCGTGAAGGGACTTTCCGGTATGCAGCCGAAAAGGGATATTTTCATCCGCCCCTTCCTCTGCGTTACAAGAGGGGAAATCGGGGATTTCCTCGCTTCCTTTGACGTGACACCCTGTCATGATGAAACGAATGACATTCCCGACGCCACCAGAAATAAAATCAGGCTCACCCTGCTGCCCAGGCTTCTCCCCTATAATCCTTCCCTGGTGAAAACCCTCACCCACATGGCATCCCTCATGAGGGATGAAGAGGATTTCATGGAGGGAGAAGCGAAGAAGGAAGAAATCTATTTCCAAAGGGCAGGACGCATCCTGGCTTTTCCTCTAAAGCGGTGGAGCGAGCTTCATCCCGCTCTGCAGCGGCGCCTCATCCGTAGGGCGGGAGAGAAGGTATCGGGCCGCGCCATGGAAGCGGAAGGAACGGAGCGCATGAGGCACCTTGGCCTTGTGGGAAAGTCCGGCAGCCGGACCTCCGCCTCCGGTGCGGTCATGGAATTGACAGGACCATTTCTCTGCTTCTATGCCGGCAGTTCCAGGGACCCTTCGCTGGGAAGCAGTGAACTGCTCTTCCTTTTTTATGAAAATTGTAAAGAAAAAGAAAAGCCCCTATTGAGGGAAACTGGTATAATAAAAAATAACAATGCGGAAAGACTGACCTGCGGACCCTGGATTCTCACTGTGGAAACCATTTCCAAACCGGTGGAAACAGGAAGAAACCAGTACCTTCTGGATAAGGAAGGCCTGGGGCATCTTGTCCTTCGGACGGCAGGCAGAAAAGACCGCATGGAACCTTCGGGCATGAAGGGGACAAAGGGGGTATTTGATATCCTCCAGGAAAAGGGAATCCCCTCCGCCCTTCGGAGGGATTGGCCTGTTGTGGCCGATGAAAATCATATTTACTGGACCTGTTTCCTCCGGGGAAGCAGGCATGGCCGGGTGACGGAAGGAACGAAATCATTCCTCCTTTTGACACTCACCTTCAGGGATAAGGAGATTGAAGCACAAATATGAAAAATCTGGGAAAAGATATTAAGACCGTACTCATTACGAAAGAACAGATTGAAAAAAGAGTGAAAGAACTGGGCGAGGAAATTACCAGAGACTACGAAGGGAAAGATGTGGTGCTGGTTGGCATCCTGAAAGGAGCCATGCCCTTCCTCTGCGACCTCATGCGTTCCATCGACCTGCCGGTGACCCTGGACACCATGTGCGTTTCCAGCTACGGCAACAGCACCATTTCTTCCGGCCATGTGAATATTAAAAAGGACCTGGATAGGGATATCCGCGGCAAGAACGTCATCGTGGTGGAAGACATCATTGATACGGGCATTACCATGAGCGCCCTGGTACCGCTCCTCAAACAGAGAGGCGCCGCTTCTGTGGAACTGGCCATCTGCCTCAACAAGAAGGAAAGACGGGAAAAAGAAGTGGACGTGAAATACGTGGGCTTCGACATTCCCGATGAATTCATCGTCGGCTACGGCTGCGACTATGCAGAAAAATACAGAAACCTGCCGGACGTATGCGTCCTGGACAGCCGGGTGTATACGAAGGCTTAATCATAGGGATGTTCCCTGCGGGAGCAGGGGGCGCGGCTTTGCCGCAGGTCGTGTAGAAAGGCTGCATAAAAAGGCTGCGAAAAGGGGCCTTTAAGATGGATGGGCCCCGGCCTTTGGATTGAAGGCTGCAGGTGCAGCTTCGCTGGGAATCATCATGTTTCTGCCTTTTATACGCCTGCAGACAGGGGCTGTTCCCGGTTCATGCAGGTGACGGAAACTGGCATAGGTTTATATATAATCCTGTTGCTTAAATTTCCAAAAAATGGTAGAATTAATTACTGATTCAAAAGTCTCAATTTACTTGTCTCTTAGTCAGCGGGGTGGCTAACCGGTCAAATGGGCTTTTATTGCACAGATCATGAGAAGGAGGAATATATTGAATAAATTTATTAAGAATGTGGCACTCTACGTGCTTCTCATCATTATCGCAGTGTCCATATTCAATACATTTGTTCATCCCCAGGAAAAGCATTCGGAAATTACCTACAGTGATTTCATTTCGCAGGTAGAAAAGAAGAATGTTTCATCGGTAGTGATGACAAATAACGCAGTTACCGGGAAAATGAAAGACGGCACTGAATTTGCCACATACATTCCTGACAATGATACCCAGCTCCTCAATAAGCTGAGCGACGGAAACGTGGCCATTACCGCCAAACCGCCGGAACAGCCGGCATGGTGGATGAGCCTTCTCTCCAACCTGCTGCCCATTATCATCCTCATTGCCGTGTGGTTCTGGATGATGAACCAGACCCAGGGCGGCGGCGGACGGGTCATGAGTTTTGGCAAGTCCAGGGCCAAAATGACCGGTGAAGGCCAGGTGCATGTGAACTTCAACGACGTGGCCGGTGAAGATGAAGCGAAGGAAGAACTGTCGGAAGTGGTGGATTTCCTGAAAAATCCGGGAAGGTACACCGCCATCGGCGCTAAAATTCCTAAGGGCGTCCTTCTGGTCGGACCTCCAGGCACCGGCAAGACCCTTCTGGCCAAGGCCGTGGCAGGGGAAGCAAAGGTTCCTTTCTTCTCCATTTCCGGTTCCGACTTTGTGGAAATGTTCGTAGGCGTAGGCGCGTCCCGTGTACGAGACCTCTTTGCCCAGGCAAAGAAAAATGCGCCCTGCATTGTATTTATCGATGAAATCGATGCCGTAGGCCGTCAGCGCGGAAGCGGACTGGGCGGCGGACATGATGAACGGGAACAGACACTGAACCAGCTTCTGGTAGAAATGGACGGTTTCGGTTCCAATGAAGGCATCATTACCCTGGCAGCCACCAACCGCCCGGATATCCTGGACCCCGCACTGCTCCGCCCCGGTCGTTTTGACCGCCGCGTGGTGGTAGGCCGTCCGGACCTTCGCGGCCGTATCGCCATTCTCCGTGTCCATGCCAGAAACAAACCGCTGGAACCGGATGTGGACCTGCCCACCATTGCCAAGAAAGTACCGGGCTTCACCGGCGCTGACCTGGCCAACATGCTGAACGAAGCAGCCCTTCTGGCAGCCAGGGACAACAGGAAAACCATTTCCATGTCCGACCTGGAGGAAGCTTCCGAAAAAGTATCCTACGGCCCTGAAAGAAAGAGCCATAAGGTGAGCGATGAAGAAAGAAAGCTCACCGCCTACCATGAATCGGGCCATGCCATCATGGCTACCCTTCTGAAGGATGCGGATCCGGTACATAAAGTCACCATCATCCCCCGCGGACAGGCTGGCGGCTATACTATGATGCTCCCTCATGAAGAACGTTCCTTCATTACCAAATCCCACCTTCTGGCCCAGATTCGTGTAGCACTGGGCGGACGGTGCGCTGAAAAGATTATTTTCAACGAAATCTCCAGCGGCGCTTCCGGCGACCTGCAGCAGGTTACCGCCATCCTCCGCAAGATGATTATGGAATGGGGCATGAGCGACCGCCTGGGACCCATGATTTTCGGCGAACACCAGGAGCAGATTTTCCTGGGCAAGCAGCTGGGGTCTGAAAGAAACTACGGCGAAACCGTGGCCACCATTATCGATGAAGAAATGCACAAATACCTGGATGAAGCCTATAACGACACCATGCAGGCACTGACAGACAATCTGCCGGTACTCCACGCCATGGCCAAGGCACTGATGGAAGTAGAAACCATCAACCACACCCAGGTGGAAAACCTCTTCAAGTACCACTCCATCTACGCTCCCGGCGAGGAACCGAAGAAGGACGACACAGACAGCAGCGACTCTCCGCTTCCGCCTATGCCCTCCGACGAAAGCCCCCTGCCTCCGGTGTTTGGAGAATAAGAAATCAATGAAACTGCGAAAGCACTGCCTTTCGCAGTTTTTTATTGTGGCCGTGGGCATGGTACATTATCATTCATGAGAGTAGGAAACCCTTTGCAAACAGTTTCCTGTCGCGGTGAAAGACAATGGTGCCATGTCAAATAGGAAACTATTTGCAAACAGTTTCTTGCCGCGGTGAAAGACAATGGTGCCATGCCGAGTAGGAAACCATTCTCCCCCTGCAGACTCTCCCCATTTCCTGTATAATAAGGAACGATACAGCAGCATTGAAAACGAAACTTAAGGAGATACCATGAAATTACTGCGTTTGACACTGCAGGGCTTCAAGTCCTTTGCTGATAAAACTACCATAGAATTTGCGGACGGCATGACTGTCATCGTAGGACCCAACGGCTGCGGGAAGAGCAATATTTCCGATGCGGTGCGCTGGGTGCTTGGCGAGCAGAATGTGCGGAACCTTCGGGGACAGAAGGCGGAGGATATTATTTTTTCAGGCTCCGAATCCAGACAGGCGAAGAACGGGGCAGAGGTGACACTGGTGCTGGATAATTCGGCCCATGAACTGCCTCTGGATACCACGGAGGTTTCTATTACCAGAAGGCTCCTTCGCAACGGGGACAGTGATTTCAAAATCAACAAGCGGAGCTGCCGGCTGAAGGATATCCAGGAACTTCTGGCCAATACGGGCCTGGGACGGGGTTCCCTTGCCATTATCGGACAGAACCGGGTGGACCAGGTACTCACCGCTCGGCCCGACGAGCGGCGGCTTATTTTTGAAGACGTGGCAGGCATCAGTCTCTACCGCATGAGGAAGAACGAAGGCCTCCGGAAGCTGGAGAAAACGGCGGAAAATATGGACCGGGTGCAGGACATGGTGGCCCTTCTGGATGAACAGCTTGTCCCCCTGAAGGAAGGGGCGGAAAAGGCGAAGGTCTATAAGGAGCTCATGAAAAAGAAAAGGGCCCTCTCCGCTTCCATGACGGTGCTGAAGCTCACTTCCATCGGCCGCATGCTGTCCCGCTATGAAACGGAATACCGAAACCTGGAAGAGGAGGATGTGAAATGGGAAACAGCCCTTTCTTCCTTTGCGGCGGAAAGAGAAAAGCTGGAAAAGCAGGCCCTTGATTTTCAGGAAAACCTTAGAAATCTGGGACAGAAGACTGCGGAGGCCCAGCAGAAAATGGAAGAACTCCGCGGTGATTTCCGGGTGAAGGAAGAAAGTCTTCACCACGGGGAGGAGAAGAAGGGAGAGCTGGCAGCGGCAGAGGAGGACCAGAAGGAAGCGGAAGAAGAGCTGGCAGAAGAAATCAGAAGCGGCGAAGAAGAATACCAAAGCTTTGTGAATGATTTCCGTCAATGGAACGAAAAGAAGGAAAAGGCGGAAGAAGAAAAGAAAACGCTGGAAGAAGCCCTTGCCGTTTCAGAAGCGGCCTATGCGGAAAAGCTCAAAGTGAACAGGCAGAAGATTTCCGAAAAGCAGCGGCTGGAGCAGGAACTTTCCCATGTGGAAGAGGAGCTGCGCCGCCTTGGAGAGGAAAGGGCAGAAGCCCTTTCTTCCCTTGCGGAAAAGAAAAAGCAGTTGGAAGAACTGGAAAAAGAACTGGCCGCTCAGGTGAAAGAAGAAAAGGAATCTGCTCTCCGACTGCAGGAGCTGGAGGAACAGGGGAAAAAGGACAGCCTGCTGCTGAAACAGGAGGAGGACCGCCGCTTTGCCCTGATGAATGAAAAGGGAAAGCGGGAGTCCGCTCTTTCCGCCATCCGGTCAAGAAAGAATTATCTGGAGCGGGCGGAAAAGGAATATGCCGACTTCTCCATGGCCGTGAAAAATATCATGGCCCACCGGGAGCTCTTTGGAAATGCTATTCACGGACCTTTGGGTGAACTGGTTGAGGTGCCTGAAAAATACACGACAGCGGCGGAAGTGGCCCTGGGAAGCCGGATTTCCTGTATCGTCACCGATACCACGGAAGCGGCGGGGAAAATCATCGGCTGGCTGAAGGAACGGCGTCTGGGAAGAGCCACCTTCTTCCCCCTGGAGTCCATGAAGCCCTCTTCCTACGGCGGCCAGGAACGGGAGGCTGCCGGGGAAAGGGGCATCTGCGGCATTGCGTCGGAACTTCTTACCTGTGACGGCATATATCGGGACCTTCTTACCTCCCTTCTGGGACGGACACTCATTGCGGAAACCCTGGACGATGCCAGGCGGGTGGCCAAAAAATACCGCTACCGTCTCCGCATTGTGACCCTGGACGGGCAGCTGGTCAATGCCGGCGGCTCCATGACCGGCGGTTCCATGAAAAAGACGGAAAATACCTTCTTCGGCAGGAAACAGGAAATCCGCAGGCTGGAAAAAGAGGAAACAGAAGGCGGCAAGACGCTGGAAGCATGCAAAAAGCAGCTGGAAGAGCAGGGGCATACCTGCGACAGTCTGGCCAGGAAGGTGATGGAGGAAAGGGAGGAATGGCAGTCCCTGAAAGTGAGCCTGGCCTCCCTCATCGCCAGAAGAGAGGGCATGGAAAAGACCCTGGCTGACCAGAAAAAGGCGGCAGGAGAAGAGGAAGAACTGAAGGGAAAGCGGGAAAAGGAACTGGCAGAAGGCGGAGAACGGAAGGTTCGTATTTCCGAAGACATAGAAAAACTGGCGGACATCCCGGAGGTGCTGGAAGACGAGGAAAGCGAAAGGCTCAAAAAGAAACTGGATGAAAAGAATGAAGAAATCCTTGCCATCCACGTGTCCCTCACCAAGGCCCGGGAGTCCCTGTCCTTCGGAGACCGGATGAAGGAAGACCGGGAAAGGGCATTAAAAGAGCAGAAGGCGGACCGGGAAAAGCTGGAAGAAGATAAGAAGGAAAATGAAAGGCTCCTTAGGACCCTGCAGGTGGAAATGGAAAAACTGAAGGAAGATTTCCAAAAAGCAGAGGCCCTGTGGCAGGACTGCAGACAGAACCAGTCCCGCCTGCAGGATGATTCCGATAAATTTGCCATGGAACAGAAAAAACTGGAGGAATCCTGGCGTAAGACCCAGGAGGCGTCCTCCAAAGTGAAACGGGACATGGCGGAACGGCAGGGACGGATTGATAATTTCAAGGCCCAGGAAGAGGAAGAAATGCGTCATCTGGCGGAAAACCACATGACCCGGGCGGAGGCGGAGGCCATCCGCCTTCCCGGCTCCATGCAGGATATGAGAAGGGAAGAGGAAAAACTTTCCGTAAAACTCTCGGAGCTGGGCAGCGTCAATCCAAACGGCGAGGAAGATTACCAGAAGCAGCTGGATAAGCGGAAATTCTATGAAGAGCAGATTGAGGATTTGACGAAAGCCAGAAACGGGCTGGAAACGGTGATTCGAGACATCGACAAGACCATGACAGAGCAGTTCGGCGAAGCCTTCAAACAGATTAACCAGGAATTCGGCCGCATCATGCAGCTCATGTTCCAGGGCGGCAAAGCCAGACTGGAACTCACCGATGAAGCCCATCCTCTGGAGGGCGGCGTGGAAATGTACCTCCAGCTCCCCGGCAAAAAACGGCAGCCCCTGACACTCATGTCCGGCGGCGAAAGGGCCCTTACAGTCATCGCCCTCCTCATTTCCTTCATGGCCTACCGTCCGGCGCCCTTCTGCTTCGTCGATGAAATCGACGCGGCCCTGGACGATGCCAATGTGGAACGATACAGCCGCATGATTGCAGACTATAAGAAGAAAACCCAATTCATCGTCATTTCCCATAGAAAAAAGACCATGGAATTTGCCGATACCCTGCAGGGCGTCACCATGGCCGAAAAAGGAGTGTCTTCACTTATTACTGTGAAGATGAAGGATTACGTGGAGTAGTGGGCTGGTGTACTAGTGGGCTGGTGTACTAGTGTTCTAGTGAGCTGGTGGGCTGGTAGGGCAGCTGTCGGCTGTCCGCCGGCCGCTTACCGTTTTGAGGAACGGCAGACCGGCAGAAGTCAGACATCAGACTTCCCGCATTCAAAATAAATAAAAATGGCGCCTGCCTTTGGGGCGGGCGCCATTTTGCATGGTCTGTATTTTACATGGTGGAAGCCAGGAAGGCCATGAGGATGAGGAGGAGGAGCATCTGCCTGTTGTTTTTACCTCTCACATTGCGGTCTGTAATGTGGACGCCCCAGTTCCACTTGGTATAAAGGGCCATGGCCAGCCAAAGGAGAAGGGACACCACGGTAAGGCGGAAGGTGCTTTCCTGGTCTACTCCCGGCACAAGGCCAAAGTCCACGGATACCATCATGAGAAGGGTGACACACACAAGGCCGCTGGTGAAGTAAAGAAGCCACCGGGGTGCTTCTTTGTATAAAAACTTTTCTTCCGCCGTTGAGGCTTTTCCAAGGAAATAGGACTTGATAAACCAGAGAACGATGAGGACAGCCACGCCGTCAAAGAGATAATTATGTTCCATGCTGCACACTCCTTTTGCATTTCCTTTATTATGGACTATGAAATGGAAAGGGGCAAGGGGAGGAGAAAGTTTCCTGTTCGGCGTGGGACGGATGGGGTTCATAGCGGCGGGAAACTGTTTGCGAAAGGTTTCCTGTCCGGCGTGGGACGAATGTAAATCATAGTGACAGGAAACTATTCGCGAAAGGTTTCCTATTCGGTGTGGGGGTATGGTATACATAGCGACAGGAAACTGTTCGCGAAGGGTTTCCTATCCGACATGAGAATGATGGAATCCATGACGGCAGGAAACTATTTGCGAGAGGTTTCCTGTCCGGCGTGGGGGGGGTATGGTATACATAGCGACAGGAAACTGTATGCGAAGGGTTTCCTATCCGACGTGGGAAGAATGATATTCATGCCGACAGGAAACTGTTTGCGTATGGTTTCCTATCCGACGTGGGAGTATGGTATACATAGCGATAGGAAACTGTTTGCGTATGGTTTCCTATACGGCGTGGGAAGGATGGTATACATAGCGACAGGAAACTGTTTGCGAAAGGTTTCCTATACGGCGTGGGACGATGGTATACATAGCGACAGGAAACTGGTGGCGAAAGGTTTCCTATTCGGCGTGAGAAGAATGGTATACATAGCGACAGGAAACTGGTGGTGAAAAGTTTCCTGTACGGCATGAGATGGATGTTGTCCATAGCGACAGGAAACTTTCCCTTCCTGTGCTACAATATAAGAAGATATTGACTATTCGTTACTATTTCATGGTGAGGTGATTTCCATGGTACATAGAAGGATGATGGCTGCGCTGGCGGCGGGGCTTTTGTGTTTTTCTTTTTCTTCCTACGCCAATGAGGGGCCCGATGCACCGAAGGATGCGGCGGTTCCTTTTATGGCGGCGGTGAAGGAGAATGGAAAGTGGGGCGCTGTGGACGGCAGCGGACGCATGGTGATTCCCATTTCCTATGATAAGGTGGGCATCAGTCTGTCGGATCCCGATGTGAAGGAGGATGATGTGGACAGTGAGCCCGGCCGGAACGGGCTTGTGGAAGTGGAGCAGAAGGGGCTTCGCGGTTTTTACAGCCGCCAGGGAAAGGTAGTAGTTCCTGTTTCCTATGAAACCCGTTCTGTGTGGAAGGACGGCGCCCTGGCTGTGCAGGGGAAGGATAAGAAGATTTCCTTTTACCGGAAGGACGGCACGAAGATTTCTGATAAAACCTATGAGCAGGTGTCCGATTTCCGGAATGAAATGGCCATTGTGAAGGCAGACGGAAAGTATGGGTACCTCTCTCTGGACGGGAAGGAAATCGCACCGGTGTACCAGGAGGCCCGGTATTTTGAGGATGGTTTGGCACCGGTACGGAGCAAGGGACGCTGGGGCGTCATTGATAAAGAGGGTCATGAAGTGGTGGCGCCTCATTACAAGGATGTTGGCCCTTCCTATAGCGACGGCCTTTTGGCGGTGGAGGATAATCAGAACCACTGGGGCTTTATCGATGGCAAGGGCCAAGAGGTGGTGCCTCCTGTCTATAAATCAGTGGTGCCCGTATTCAGCGAGCATATGACCGCCGTAGAGGACGGAAGCAAGCTGTGGGGGTTCATGGACAGTGAAGGCCATGTGACTGCCACACCGCAGTTCAAGGCGGTGCTTACTCCCTTTTCCGAAGGTCTGGCAGGGGTAAAGACCACCGACGGCAACGGTTATGCCAAGCCCGACGGCACCATTGCCTTCATGGCGGAATTTGACAAGCTCTATCCCTTTGAAAACGGCATGGCGGAAGTCCGCACCGGCGAGGTGGGGGAGACGGCTGTGATGCGCCGATTCCCGGTAACCATCGGCATCGGCTGGGGCTGGGGACACTGGTATCACCACCATCATCATTACCATCATCCCTTCGGCTGGGGCATTGGCTTCCCGGTGTGGGATCCCTGGTATTATGATTATGAAACGGTGCCCACCATCCGGGTGCAGCGGGGCTACATCAACAGCAGCGGCAAGGTTATTGCCAGCCCATCCAACGACAGGGTATTCAAGCTGGGTGAAAAGGGTATCCTTATCCGCAACAACGGCAAGTACGGCTGGGTGAACAAGGAAGGCACCTTCATTGCCCATACGGTATACATGGGCCTTCTACCTTTCGAAGATGACAATGTACTTCTGGCCCAGAATGACAGCAAGAAATGGGGCATTCTTTCCATGGATGACGGCAGCACCCTGGTACCCTTCTCCTACGATTCCTTCTATTTCATAGGAAACGGAATCTACGGGTACAAGGTGAAAGACCGGTGGGGCCTGATTTCCAGAGAAGGCACCATCATCACAGAACCGCTCTTCCGCGCCGTGGCTAAGGGAGGAGAAGGCCTTATCCCGGTGAAGACGAAGGATGGATGGAAATTTATTGATTCTGAAGGCAAAGACCGTATTACCTTCAAAGAAGAAGCCTCCGACGTCACACCTTTCCAGGATGGAAGGGCAGGCGTGAAAATCAAGGGCAAGTGGGGCCTCATCGACACCACAGGACGATTCGTGGCACAGCCTGTGTACGACGATTTGGATATTTTGTGATTTAAGGAAGCACTGATTAATTCGCAGAATCGAATTTCATATGTATTTTTATCCAATGCTTCGTCATAAGCCTCCTTAAATAGCTCGCTATTCTCGTCGACTTATTCCTCGCATTGAATAAAAATGCAAGAATAAAATTCGATAACGATTTAATCAGCGCTTCCTTAATCGGCCGGCATGTCCCATGGATGTGCCGGCCGGTTTCTTGGCGGTAGGAATGCGGTTTTTCATGCCGGAACAGCGTCGAAAATGGAATGGTTTGTGTTTTATGCCAGGCCCCTTCCTGAGGAAGGGGCTCCGCGAAGCGGTGGGGATAGGTCCGAAAAGTCATAGAATGCATGCTCCTGTTCTCCCTCGCCTACACTGTTCCCTTCCTGGGGAAAGGGGGAATATAAAATGCGGCGCCAGCCGCCACCTTCCCCTCTGAACCCTCTGAACTTTTCCCAGCCCCTTTGAGCGCCAGCGAACACAACCCTTCTACACAACCCGCGGGCCCCAAGGGCCCGCCCCCCTTTGGTGCCTTACGGCACCACCTTCGCCACGGTGTGAAGCGTGTCACTGGATTTTCGGGGCACTGTGTTCCCCTACAAATCCAGTTCCCTTGCCACCCCGCAAGCGGTGGGACAATAGTGCAGAGGGGGACCTTTTGCACCCTCCCTTCCACCATGTGCTATAATATTCCTCATCAGGAGGTACATGATGAAAGAACATAGTCAGCTTGCGGCAAAGGGCGCCCTGGTTCTGGCGGTGGTTTTCCTTTTCGGCGGCTTTTACCTGGCGGACCCGGGTGCTTTTTATGAAATATGGCATCTTCTCAAAAGGGGAGAGGTTCTGGAGATTGCTGCCTATATCCATTCCTTCGGCAAAGGGGCAGCGGTGTTTGCCTTTGTGCTTACTGCCGTCATGAATGCGGTGGGATTTCCGCCGGCCATGATTTTCTCCACGGCCTGCACGTTGATTTTCGGCATTGTGCCGGGTATCCTTCTTGCCTGGGCAGCGGAGACCGTGGGCGCCGGCATCAGCTTTATCTTTTTCCGCACCTTCCTTCGGGATTCGGCGGAAAAACTGATTTCCGGAAACCGGAAGCTCAAGGAATGGGATGAGAAGAGCAGAAAAGATGGATTCCGGGTCATGCTCATAGCCCGGGTGATTCCCTATTTTCCGGCGGCAGCGCTGAATGCCTTCGGCGCCCTGTCGAAAATGAGTTTCCGGGATTACCTGCTGGCTTCCTTCATCGGGAAATTCCCAGCCACCGCTATCGAAGCCCTCATCGGCCACGATACGGTGACCATCCACCAGAATCCCATGCGCCTTGGCGTTGTGATTGGGATTTCCATCTTTTTATATGTCATCTTTTTTATTTGGGACAAAAGAAATCGGAAAGTGAGTGAAGAGTAATGGATAAAAATGAGGAAGAAAAGCTGGACCGGCTTTTTGATTTCTTTCGTGAAATCGACAGGGAAAAGCTCATCACCCGTCAGACCTATGTGACGGGAGCGGTGCGCATGGAAAATGATGCGGAACATGCCTGGCACATGGCGGTCATGGCCATCATGCTTTCGGGATACAGCAATAAGAAAATCGATGTGCTGAAAACGGTGTCCATGCTGCTGATTCATGACCTGGTGGAAATCTATGCCGGTGATACCTACGCCTATGCCGGCGTGAGCAAAGAGGAGCAGCATGAAAGGGAAGCCAAAAGTGCGGACCGCCTTTTCGGCATGATTCCAGAGGAAGGAAAGAAGCTCCGGGCCCTGTGGGATGAATTCGAAAAGGCGGACACGCCGGAAGCCCGCTTTGCCCACACCATGGATAATATCCAGCCCATGATGCTGAACGACTACACCGGCGGAAAGGCCTGGAAGGAGCACGGCGTCCACCTTTCCCAGATTCTAAAAAGAAATGAGCATACGGCAGAGGGATCGGAAATCCTCTGGGAATACGCAAAGAAAAAAATCGTGGAACCCCATGTGGGAAAGGAGATTAAGGAGTAGAGGAGAGGGCAGAAGGGCAGAAGATACAAGGTGGCTGAGATTACTGGCGGAGACAGATTTGGTAAAAGGGGCACGGCTTCGCCGTGGGTTGTGGCCTGCATCAGCAGGCCACAACCTTCGGGCCCGAAGGGCCCCTCAACCTTTCCTCGCTGAACCCTAATAACCTTTTCCAACCCCCTTTACAACACTCCTCATATTTGCTAGAATGTTTCCATAACTACGGTGATGATGAAAAGGAGTACGCACACTCAGCGAGCCGGTGATGGTGGGAGACCGGCAGGATGCGGAAGGCGTTTCGGAGCTGCTGCCTGAACGGAGTAGGGCTGCTATGAATGAAGGCGGGCCATTGGCCAATGAGGGTGGAACCGCGGGTCAGGTATCCCTGTAACTCGTCCCTGTAACTTATCTGTTACAGGGATTTTTATATTGTTTTTAGGAGGACATATGACATTTCAGCAGATTGTTTTAGCACTCCAGAAATTCTGGTCGAAGCAGGGCTGTGTGCTTGGCGAAGCTTACGACACGGAAAAGGGCGCAGGAACCATGAATCCTGCTACCTTCCTGCGCGTTATTGGACCGGAGCCTTGGAATGTGGCTTATGTGGAACCATCCCGCCGTCCGGACGATGGACGCTACGGCGAAAACCCGAACCGTTTGTACCAGCATCATCAGTTCCAGGTGATTATGAAACCGTCTCCCAACAACATCCAGGAGACCTATCTGGAATCTTTGAAGGAACTGGGCATTGACCCGGAGGAACATGATATCCGTTTCGTAGAGGATAACTGGGAATCCCCAACCCTGGGGGCCTGGGGCATCGGCTGGGAAGTATGGCTGGACGGCATGGAAATCACCCAGTTCACCTATTTCCAGCAGGTCGGCGGTATTGATGAACATCCGGTGGCCGTGGAAATTACCTACGGTCTGGAACGTATCGCCATGTATATCCAGGAAAAGGACAATGTGTACGACCTGGAATGGACCGACGGCGTCACCTACGGCGATATCTGGCATGAAAACGAATACGAACAGTCCGTATACAGCTATGAGCTCTCGGACCATGACATGCTCTTCAAGCTCTTTGATATGTACGAAGCAGAAGCAAAGCGGGTTGTAAAAGCGGGCATGGTGCTTCCGGCTTACGATTACGTGCTGAAATGCTCCCATTCCTTTAACCTTCTGGACGCTGCCGGCGCCATTTCCCTGTCTGAAAGGACGGAATACATTGCCCGGGTGAGAAACCTGGCAAGAATGTGTGCCAAAGCCTGGCTGAAGAAGAGAAAAGAACTGGGATTCCCCATGCTGAAAGGAAGTGAAGGAAAATGAGTAAGAATCTTCTTTTGGAAATCGGAACAGAAGAAATGCCTGCCAACATTATGGCCGGCGTGGTGGAACAGCTGAAAGAACTGTGCCGTGCAAAGTTTGAAGAAAATCGTATTTCCTTCAATGAAATCAAAATTTACGCCACCCCAAGACGTCTGGCCGTTCTTGTAAAGGATGCGGCAGACCGCCAGCCGGATGAAGAAGTGAAGAAGAGAGGCCCCTCCATTAAGGCTGCCTTTGATGAAAACGGCAACCCCACCCGCGCTGCCCAGGGCTTTGCAAGGGGACAGCATATCGATCCTTCAGAGCTGGTGAGGGAAGGAGACTATACTTGGGCTCATGTGGTGAACCAGGGCAGGGCAGTGGAAGATGTGCTGCCGGATCTTTTCCTCTCCCTCATTACAGGCCTGAATTTCACAAGAAGCATGCGCTGGGCCGATGAAGAAGCCCATTTCATCCGTCCTGTACGGTGGATTGTGGCGCTGGCAGATGACAAGGTGATTCCGGTGGAATTCGCCCATGTGAAGAGCGGCCGCGTGAGCCGTGGCCATCGTTTCCTCTGCAAGGAACCGGTGACCATCGAAAGGCCGGAGGATTATAAGGAAACCATGAGAAAGGCCTTCGTCATTGTGGACCAGGATGAAAGACGGGACCTGATTAAAAAGGGACTTCTGGAAACCGCAGAAAAACTGGGGGGCCATGTATGGCACAATGCAGACCTTCTGGAAGAAATCAATTATCTGGTGGAATATCCAACTCCTCTCTACGGCAAAATTGATGATGAATTCCTGAAACTCCCGGTACCGGCAGTGGTTACCCCTATGCGTGACCACCAGAGATACTATCCGGTAAGAAACGAAGACGGCAGCCTCATGCCCTATTTCCTCACCGTTAGAAACGGCGGCACCAAGGCCTTGGAAAACGTACAGCACGGCAATGAAAAGGTGCTCCGCGCCCGCTTGGACGATGCGAAATTCTTCTTTGAAAACGATCGGAAGAAGACACTGGAAGGCCACCGTGATGACCTCACCCGCATTAACTACCAGGAAGGTATGGGCGATATGCGGGATAAGGCAGACCGCCTGCAGAAACTGACCGCTTTCATCGGCGGCGACTGGCATTTCAGTGATAAAGAAATGAAGGATGCCGACCGGGCAGCTTTCCTGTCCAAATCGGATCTGGCCACCGGCATGGTGACTGAATTTACGGAACTCCAGGGTGAAATGGGTAAGGAATACGCCCTGCTGGATGGAGAAAAGCCGGAAGTGGCAGAGGCGATTTTCGAACAGTACATGCCCCGCTTTGCCGGCGACATCCTGCCGAAGGAATCTATCGGCCGTGCCCTTTCCCTGGCTGATAAGCTGGACAACCTGGCTGCTACATTCCTCAGAGGACTCATTCCTACGGGCTCCCAGGATCCCTTCGCCCTCCGCCGCCAGACCATCGGCGCCGTGAACATCCTGACCGACGGGAAAATCCACTGGGACATCCGCCGCGGTATTGAAAAGGCACTGGAACTCCTGCCGGGCGATAAGGAACCCAAGGATAAGGTGCTCTCCCAGGTAGAAGATTTCTTCCGCCAGCGCATCCGCGCCATCCTTCTGGACAGCGGCATTGCCTACGACATCATCGATGCCGTCCTGGCAGGCCCGGTGGATGACATTTATGCTATCTTCCTGAAGGCGGAAGCCATGAAGAACAGCGGCCTGAAGGATGAAACGGACCTCCGCCAGGCAGTTACCCGCCTTGCCAACATTACCAAAGGCAAGACCGGCGGCAAAGTGGACCCGGCTCTCTTTGCGGAAGACGCAGAAAAGAACCTGGAAGAAGCCCTTGGTAAAGCAAAGGCTTCCGTGGAACCGCTGTATAAGGAATACCGCTACGCCGACGCCCTTCCATACCTGAAAGAACTGACCGCGCCCATCAATGATTATCTGGACAACGTCATGGTCATGGTGAAAGACGAGAACGTCAAGAACAACCGCATTTCCCAGCTTCTGGAAACTCTCTCCTTCTTCGACGCCTGGGGCGACTTCAGCAAACTGGTGTAATCGCTGATATATGAAAAATCCTCCAAAGGAAACTTTGGGGGATTTTTTTTATTAGACGATAGAAGATAGAAGGTAGACGATAGATGATAGAGCAGTGGAGACGCAAAAATTATACCCGTAACGCGGACTATAAAACTCAGCGCTTCCCTGGGTGATACCACAACCCCAGCGGCTTTTCCGCTGTCAAACTATAGAACCCTCCGGCCCGCAAGGGCCGGTCAAACTCGAAAACCTTCAGCTCTTATTAAGCGCTGAACCCTCTGAACCCGGGCCGCGGAGCGGTTTATAAACAATATCGAAAATCACTTGACTATTTCAAACATATTCGATATAATACAAACAGAACGAATCGAGAAATATCGTTAAAGAGTTTATTTCATATATTTCCTATATTTCCAAGTAAAGGAGAAATAACCATGTTTAAATTACCGGAATTACCGTATGCCTACAATGCCCTTGAACCTGTGATGGATGAAGCTACCCTTCATTTCCACCATGACAAGCACCATGCCACCTACACGGCCAATCTGAATAAGGCCCTGGAATCTCATCCGGAGCTGGCAGATAAGTCCATCCGCTATCTCATCGGCCACCTGAACCTTCTTCCTGAAGATATCCGGGGCGCCGTAAGAAACAATGGCGGCGGCTATTTCAACCATGCCCTCTTCTGGGACATGATGGCACCGGAAGGAAGTACTTCCTTTGCCGGCCCGGTGGCTGAAAAAATCAAGGAAGACTTCGGCTCCTTTGAAGAATTCAAGAAGAAATTTGCAGCAGCTGCTGTATCCCAGTTCGGAAGCGGCTGGGCATGGCTTGTGTACCATGACGGACATCTGGAAGTTCTTTCCACTGCCAACCAGGACAATCCTTTGACGGAAGGAAAGAAACCGCTCCTGGCGCTGGACGTATGGGAACATGCCTACTATCTCCAGTACCAGAACCGCAGACCGGACTTCGTAGAAAATTTCTTCCGCATTATCAACTGGGACTATGTGAATGAACTGTATGAAGATGCAGTGAGCGCAAAGAAATGCGGCGCTAAATAATTTCAAAACGGCATCATAAAAGCCTGCCCTTTCGGGGCAGGCTTTTTGTCTATAGAAAACCCCCGGTTAGACCGGGGGTTCCAAAAAGCTTTAGCGATGAGTCTTTAATGGTTTATAAAAACCTCCTGGGATAAAATATAAGCATGCGGCCTGTCAACTG